>OCZV010000255.1_pt1 | contig 19434 bp, 19 predicted proteins | sample 1539051 | NCBI WGS metagenome assembly OCZV01 (sample SAMEA3113581, study PRJEB22503) | soil metagenome
CCCCTATGCTACGCGTCGATGTCAGACGACATCGCGCGCCGATTGCTCGAGGTGTCGGAGCTCCACGGCGACTTCGTGTTGTCGTCGGGGAAACGGTCGTCCGTCTACTTCGACAAGTTCCGCTTCCTCACCGACCCGGACCTGTTGAGAGAGACGGCTCGCGCCGTCGCCCGGCTTCTCCCCGAACGCGTGACGCACCTCGCGGCGCCGGAAGGAGCGGCCACGCTGCTCGTCGCGGCGGTGGCGCTCGAGACGAGCCGGAGGATCGTCGTGGTGCGCAAACAGGCGAAGGCGTATGGAACGCGGTCGCTCGTCGAAGGGGATGCGCCAGATGGCGCGCAGATCGCGCTGATCGAGGACGTCTCGACGACGGGCACGCAGGTGCTCGCGGCGGCCACCGCGCTCGAGGACGCAGGCTGCACGATCGCGCTCATCGTGCTGGCGATCGATCGAGGCGGCGCAGGGCGACTGCGAGAGGCGGGGTACGACGTGTCGTCCGTCGCGGAGGTACGCGGGAGCGACTGAGCGAACGGAATCGTCGAGACGACGTCAGCTGGTCGTGAGCGCGCGATCCGAGACGGCGGGCATCTCGCACCGCCACACTTGGAGGCGCCACAGCAGACGGCTTCCGCGCGCGTGGAGGTGGAGGATCCCTTCCTTCATCATCCTCGCCACCGCCTTCGAGCTGGCGACGACGTCGGGCAACGGGAACTCGCGCTCGAGAAGCGACTGAAGGTTCGCTGCGCCGAAGATGCGACGCGCGACCTCCAGGATGCTGTTCTCCGCCTGGATCGTTCCGGTCGGTAGATACAGTCGGCCACCCGGTCGCAGGCACCCGTTCTCACGGATGCTCTCCAGCATCGCCGCGGGAAGCTCCGCACCGGTCGGACCGCCGGCGTGACCTTCGGGGAACCAGCCGGATACGGCGGCGATCTCGTCCGGGATCCCCGAGACGTCGCCGATGATCACGTCGGCCTGGATGCTTCGAACGGGCTCGAGCAGGTTGCCGACGCGGAACTCGACGCGGTCGTCGACGCCGAGCCGCTCGGCGTTCCGTGTGGCGACGGCGACCGACGCCTGCGACAGATCGACCCCGTAGACGTGCCTGGCTCCGAGGTTGGCGGCGACGAACGACAGGACGCCGCTCCCCGACCCGACGTCGATCACCGTGTCGCCTGGCTGGATCTCGAGCGCCTCGGCGATCGTGCGGCTCGTATGCGTGGGCGCGAACACACCGGGGTTGACCTCGATCGTGAACGGGCCGGTCCGGCCCTTCCAGTCGAGCAGATCGGGTGCGCTCATTGGTGGCCAATGGTGCGGGTTGGAGAGCCGCTCAGTCAACCGATCAAACGGCCGGTTGTTCGAACGCCGCGTCCTCTCCAGGCACGACCTCACCGCGGTCGATCGCCGCGGCGAGCGCATCGGCGCGATCGGCGACGTCGGCGGTGCGGACGCCCCGATGCACCGAGGGGTAACGCCGAAGGCGGCCGGAGCCCCGCGTCAGCAGCCGGATCGCCCCGTGGGCGTTCCCCCGCAGCAGGTGGGTATAGCCGGCGCCGAGCTGCGACAGTCCCTTGAAGAACTCGGCGTCGTCGGTGTCGCGCGACTGCTTCCACGCCGTCTCCCAGGCCTCGTGCGCGGGGAAGAACCGCCCGTGGTTCAGATGCTCACGCGCGAGACGGTGGTTCTCCTCGACGGAGAACGACTCGTAGTCCTCCAGATGCAACGTGTTCTCGGCATCCCACGGCTGTGGACGGCCGAGCTCGTCGCGTGGCCGCTCCGGCTTGTTGCGCGTCGTCGTGGGCTTCCCCGTCTTGCCCGTCGCCTCGCGCGCCATGCGTTCATCGTACGGTTTCTCCGAGCCGACTCGGCCCGGCATCGCGGAAGCGTTGCTGGCGCGCCCCACGCACGGCCGATACCCTGCCGACATGGACCCGGCGCACGAGGCGGCGGAGAAGACCGAGCCACCGGTCGCCGAAACGCAGGCGCGGGGCGCCCAGGAGGTCCGACGTCCCGCCGTGATCGCCTCTCCTGGCGCGATGCCGACATGGATCCCCAAGCTTCTGTTGCAGATCGTCGTGACGGTATTCGCGGCCTACGCCGCGTTCTCCATCTTTCGCCGGCTGCGGGACCTCGTCGTGTGGCTCATCACCGCGCTGTTCCTCTCGTTCGCCCTGGAACCCGGCGTCAACTGGCTGGTCGGGCGGGGGTGGCGGCGCGGGGCCGCCACGGCTGTTCTGCTGTTCGCGCTCGCCCTCCTCGTCGTGATGATGATCGCGCTGATGGTTCCGCTCGTGATCGACCAGGTGCAGGAGCTCGTCCAGCGGCTCCCCGGTTTCCTGGAAGAAGCGAGTGTCCGCACCGAGCGGTGGTTCGATATCGAGCTCACCAGCGAGCGGCTTCTCGAACAGATCGCCGGGGCGCAGACGAGCGTTGCTCGTCTCGCCGCGAACGTCGCGTCGGTCGGTGCGTTCCTGCTGAGCGTGCTGTTCCAGATGCTGACGATCGGGCTTTTCACGTTCTACCTCGTTGCCGACGGGCCGAGGTTCCGGCGTGCCGTGTGTTCGATCCTCCCCCCGCGGCGGCAGCGAGAGATTCTCTCCGCGTGGGAGGTGGCGATCGACAAGACGGGCGGGTACCTGTATTCGCGCCTGCTCCTTGCCGTCATCAACGCCGCCTTCACGTTCGTCGTCCTCCAGGTGCTCGGCGTGCCGTTCGCGTTGCCGCTCGCGATCTGGCAGGGGTTCGTCTCGCAGTTCATCCCGGTCGTCGGCACGTACATCGCGGCGGCGGTACCGCTCCTCGTCGCACTCCTCGAGGACCCGATCGGGGCGCTGTTCTTCACGATCTTCGTCCTGGTCTATCAGCAGATCGAGAACTACCTGCTGGCGCCGCGGATCACCGCTCGAACGATGCAGCTCCATCCGGCGGTCGCGTTCGCCGCGGCGCTGGCCGGCGGTTCGATCAACGGACTTCTCGGCGCGTTCATCGCCTTGCCCGCTGCGGCCGTGATCCAGGCGACCGTGTCGACGTACCTGACGCGCCACGAGGTGATCGAGTCCGAGCTGACGCGCGAGGACGAGACGACGCTCAGCCCGGCGGAGATCGCCGGTACGGACGAGGATTCCGACAAACGCGAGTCCCGGATCATGGCGCGCATGCGGTCGCGCCTCCGCCGGAACGGCGACTGACACCGCGGATACGCTCGAGGCCGTGACACAACGCTTCGACGTGATCGTCGTCGGCGCCGGCGCGATCGGCACCTCCGCCGCTCGATGGCTCGCCGCCCGTGGACGGAGCACGTTGCTGCTCGAGCGGTACGAGGTCGGGCATGCCCGCGGGAGCTCGGGTGGACCGACCCGGGTCTTCCGTCTCACCTACGACCATCCGGACTACGTCCGAATGGCCCGCCGGGCACTCGAGGAGTGGCGTGTCCTGGAGGACGAGGTCGGCGAGCCGCTGATGGTCACGACGGCCGGCCTCGACATCGGAAGGGCCGGGCGGTCGTCGGCGGAGGCGCTCGAGGCGGCGGGCGAGAGGTTCGAGTACCTCACGGTCGCCGCGGTGACCGAGCGATGGCCGGCGCTCCGCCTCGACCCCGCGACCGAGGTGTTCGTCCAGGAGGACGGCGGCGTCTGCATGGCCGAGCGCACCGTGCTCGCACAAGGCAAGCTCGCCGTAGACCTCGGCGCGACGTTGCTCGAGAACACGCACGTGCTCCAGGTCGTGGCGCGCGGAGACCGAGCGGAGGTCCGGACCGATGCCGAGACGTACGACGCGGGAGTCGTCGTCGTCACCGCCGGTCCGTGGGCGCGCCCGCTGTTGCTCGGCGCGGGGATCGACGTCCCGCTCGAGCCGAGTCTCGAGCAGGTCACGTACTTCGCGCTCGACGACCCCTCACCGCTGCCGACCGTGATCGACTGGGACGTGACGCCGCCGCGGACGCCGTACACGGTCCCCGATCCGACGCGCCCCGGCCACTTCAAGGTGGCGTTGCACATGTCGGGGCCGCCGGTGGAGGCCGACGGGCGATCGTTCGAGCCCGATCGGGAACGTGAGCGCCGCGTGATCGAGTACGCCGCAGGCAGGTTCGCGCCGCACGTTCCCGACGGCGGCACCGAAACGTGCCTCTACACGAACACGCCGGACGAGAACTTCCTCTTCGATCGCATCGGCCCGATCGTCGTCGGCTCGCCGTGCAGCGGACACGGATTCAAGTTCGCGCCCCTGAGCGGCTTGGTCCTCGCGGACCTCGCGGTGGGGCGGGAGCCGGCGATCCCGATCGACCGCTTTGCCGCGAGCCGCTTCGCCTAGGCCTCGGCCCGAACGGTACGGTGCTCGGGATGAACACACAGCGGCTACGTTGACGGGCGGCCGGGCATCCCCTCGGGGCGGCGAACCGCTCTCGTCCGCGGATCTCGCGACGAAGTCGCGGTTGAACCTGCTGTCTCAGGTGGTGCGCGGGATGCGAGGACGTCAGTGGCGCGTCGTGCCGCATCCGGGACCGATCGGCGGCGAGCAACACACCGGTGGAAGGTCGGGCGCACTGCGCGCGGCGATCTTCGGCGTCAACGACGGCCTGGTCTCGAACGTGTCGCTGATCTTCGGCGTTGCCGGAGCCGGGGTGGACAACCAAGTCGTCATCCTGGCCGGCATCGCCGGTTTGCTCGCGGGCGCGTTCTCGATGGGCGCAGGCGAGTACATCTCGGTGCGCGTGCAGCGCGAGGTGTTCGAACGACTCATCCACCTGGAGGCCCACGAGATCGGTTCGGAACCGGAGGCCGAGCGCGAAGAGCTGGCCGCGATCTACGTCCGCAAGGGGCTGCCGGATGACCTCGCCGACCGCCTGGCGACCGAGCTGATGAGGGATCCCGCCGTCGCGCTGGAGACGCACGCGCGGGAGGAGCTCGGACTCGATCCCCAGATGGGTCTCGGGTCGCCCGTCGCGGCCGCCAGCGCGTCGTTCGTGACGTTCGCCTCTGGCGCGCTCCTCCCACTGCTGCCGTTCCTGTTCGCGTCGGGCGGCGCCGCCATACTGGCCTCGGCCGCGCTCTCGGGCGCGGCCCTGTTCGGTGTCGGCGCGGCCATGACGTACCTGACTGCGCGCGGGGCGTTCTACTCGGGCGCTCGCATGCTTGCGATCGGCGCTGCCGCCGCGGCGATCACGTACCTCGTGGGCAAGGCGCTCGACGTCGGCGTGGGGGTCTGATGATCGGCGCAGCTCCGCTGCGGCCGCTACGTCCCGCGATGACGAGCTGGCGCGTCGACCGATCCTCGCGGCGTCACGGTTCGAGCGGCTCCGCCGGCGCGCCGATCATCTCCTCGAGCGCGCTTCGGAGCGACTCGTAACGGCGATCGCCGAGCTCGCGGCGAGCTCGCGCTTCGACGGCGGCGACCGCTCGGCGTGCTTCGGCGACGTACCGGCGTCCGCGCGCGGTGAGACGGACCATCTTCGAGCGGGCGTCCTCGGGGTCGGGCACGCGGCGCACGTACCCCCGGTTCTCGAGGTCGTCGACGACCAGCATCATCCCCTGCTTCGTCATCCTCGCCCGCCGTGCGAGGTCCACGAGCCGCGTTCCCGAACGCCGGTCGATGTGCATGAACACCGCACCGTGGCCCGGCCGCGCGTCGGGGAACCCGCGTTCCTCGAGACTGGCGACGACCTGTGCACCGACGGCGCGCGACGCCTCGAGCAGCAAGCGCGGGAGATCGGGTTCACCCACAGCGTCATGCTCGCACCAACGACTCTGTGCCGTCGATCAGGTTGACCGCGGTTCGGGCCGGTAGCCTCGTCGACGTGACGATCGACGTCCACGTGGCCGAACCGCGCGAGTACGCCGAGGCCGGGCGCGTCACCGCGCTCGCGTACCGCGAGTTCGTCGAGCCCGGTGAGACCGCCTGGGAGGAGTACCTCGACCACATCGCCGACGTCGCCGGTCGAGCCGATCGCTCGGTCATCCTCGTCGCGTCGGACGACGGGCGCGTGGTCGGAAGCGCGACGCTCGAGCTCGGCGAACGCGTCGACGACGATGATCCCCCGCTCGCGCCCGACGAGGCGCACGTCCGGATGCTCGGCGTGCATCCGGACTCCAGAGGTCGAGGCGTCGCCCGCGCGCTCATAGAGGCCAGCTTCGCGCAGGCACGTGCCGCCTCTCGCACGCGCCTCACGCTCCACACGACTGAACGGATGAAGGCGGCGAAGGCGATGTACGAGGCGATGGCGTTCCGCCGGCTGCCGGACCGGGTCTTCCCCGACGGGTTCGTGTTGCTGACCTACGAGATCGCCGTGCCGCCCGAAGCCGGGGACGACGCGCTCGCGTCGACCGACCGTCGCTAACCGCTGCCGGTCCGAACCACCTCGCCCGTCGAGAGGACCACGCCGTCCTCACACTCGGCCTGGACGAGCCCCCCGCGGAACTGCTGGTCGTACAGGCGCGCGTACAGCCCTCCGCGTTCGAGCAGCTCGTCGTGGGTCCCCCGCTCGACGATCTTGCCCCTTTCGACGACGAAGATGACGTCGGCCGACAGGATCGTCGACAGTCGATGCGCGATGGCGATCGTGGTCCTCCCCGTCATCAGCGGTTCGAGCGCGGCCTGTACCAGCCGTTCGGACCTCGTGTCGAGTGAAGACGTCGCCTCGTCGAGGATGAGGATCCGTGGGTCCTTGAGGATCACCCGCGCGATGGCCAGGCGCTGTTTCTCGCCGCCCGAGAGCTTGTAGCCGCGCTCGCCGACGATCGTGTCGTACCCCTCGGGGAGCTCGGCGATCCGCTCGTGGATGTTCGCGGCAAGAGCCGCGGCTTCGAGCTCCTCGAGCGATGCCGTCGGTTTGCCGTAGAGGAGGTTGCGACGGATGGTCGTGTGGAACAGGTACGTCTCCTGCGTGACCACACCGATCGAGTCACCGAGCGACTCGAGCGCGAGCTTCCGCACGTCGAGCCCGTCGATCTCGACGTTTCCGCGCTGCACGTCGTACAGGCGCGGAACGAGGTAGGTGATCGTCGTCTTCCCCGCACCGGACGGTCCGACGAGCGCGGCGAGCTGACCAGGTTCGATCTCCAACGAGATCCCCTCAAGCGTCCAGTCCCTGGGGACGCCGTTGGCCGTCGCGAGATCGGTCGGCGAGACGGGCGTGGGACGTTCCTCCGGCGGCGTGTCGTATCGGAACCACACGTTGCGGAACGCGACGGAGCCCCGCACCTCGGTGGGGGGGATCCGAACCGCATCCGGAGCGTCCGCGATCTCCTGCTTGAGGTCGAGGTACTCGAAGATGCGATCGAACAGCGCCAGCGACGAGTGGATCTCCGTCGAGACCTGCAGCATCGAGCCGATCGGGAAGAACAGACGCGACTGAAGCGTGGTGAACGCGACGATGTCTCCCGCCGTGAGCGCGTCGCTGCCGTTGCTGAGCACCCAGCCGGCCACCAGGTAGACGAGCGCCGGCGTGATCGAGAAGAACGTCCCCACGACGGCGAAGAACGAGCGGCCGATCATCGTCTGACGGATCTGCAGCCCGGTCAGCCGTGTGTTCTCGCCGCGGAACCGATCGATCTCGTGCCGCTGCCGCCCGAACGACTTGGACAGCAGGATGCCGGAGACGGAGAGCGTCTCCTCCGTCACCGCGGTCAGGTCGGCGAGCGTCTTCTGCGTGTTCGTCGCGACCTCGCGCCGCGCGCGACCCACTTTCACGGTGAGCCACAGGAAGAGGGGCATCAGCGCGAGCGACAGGACCGTCAGCTGCCACGAGAGGACCGTCATCGCGATCAGCGTGCTCGCGATCACGACGACGTTGGCCAGGATGTTCGACGTGGTGTCGGTGACGACGGTCTGGACGCCGCCGACGTCGTTCGCCAGACGTGACTGGATCTCACCAGTTCGTGTCGTGGTGAAGAAGCGGAGCGGCATGTACTGAAGGTGCTCGTACAGCCGGTTGCGCAGGTCCTGCATCACGCTGAGACCGACGTTGTTCGCGAGGTAGGTCTGCCCGATGCCGATGACCCCGGTAACGATGGGGATCGCCACCATGAGGGCGACGTACCGGTACAGCAGCCCGAGGTCGGGACATGGTCCCCCGCCAGCGCACACGCCCGGAGGGCTCCCGAACAACGCGTTGTCGAACACAGCCTTGATCAGCAGCGGGTTGACGACGCCGAGACCGGACGTCACCACGATCGCGAGGCCGACGAGCCCGACCCTCCGCCGGTACGGCGCGAACGTCGAGATGACCCGACGGATCGTGTGCTTGCCGATCGGTCGTGCGTCAGTCTCGGTGGGGATCCCGAAGAAGCGGCCGTGCCCTCTCATGTTCTTTCAGGATAAGGGCGGTCGGCGATGCGCTATTCCCGGACTAGGCTCTCGATCATGGACGTCGCCGATCAGCTGACGATCCTCGGCCGCTCGGCGCTCGCCGCGGCGCTCGGCATCGTCATCGGGCTCGAACGCGAGACGCGAGGAAAGGCGGCGGGCGAGCGGACGTTCGCGCTGCTGTCGCTCGGCGCTGCCGCGTTCGTATCGATCGGCGGCTTCTTGTTCCCCGCATCGGCCGACCGCATCGTGCAGGGCATCGCCGCGGGCGTTGGGTTCCTGGGCGGCGGCGTGATCTTCCGGCGCGAAGCGGGCGTTCAGGGACTGACGACGGCGGCGAGCGCGTGGGCGGCGGCCGCCATCGGCGTCGTGGCCGGCCTCGGCGCGTACGTCGCTGCGGTGCTCACGACGGTCCTCGTGCTGATCATCCTCGAGCTCGATCAGATCCCGCTCCTGCGGAGGATGAGCGAACAGGCCGAGGCCGCCGCTTCGGCGAACCCTCGGGACCGCGACCATCCGGAGCATCACCGCCCGCGCGCGCCGCACGACCGCGGGCCCTGATCCCGGCGATCTCGACCGCACGAGCGAACACCGCGTCGAGCATCGGCCGAGTGAGCCTCCCGGTGAACGTGTTCTGCTGGCTCGGGTGGAAGCTGCCGATCATCGTGTACGGACCGATCTGTGCCTCGGCACCGTGCGCGAACCTCGGCCGTGGCCGCCGAACGTGACCGAGTGACGCGAGCGCCCGGAGCGTCCCGTCCCAGGCGTACGCGCCGAGCGCGACGATGACGCGCACGCGTTCGAGCGCGGCGATCTCGCGTTCGAGATACGGCAGACAGTTGTCCCGCTCCACCGGCGTGGGCTTGTTGTCGGGCGGCGCGCAACGGTTCACCGCGGCTATGTACGTGTCGATGAGACGAAGCCCGTCGTCGCGCCGGCGCGACACGCCGCTGTTGGAGAGCCCGGCCCCGTAGAGCGCGGGAAAGAGGAAATCAGCCGACGCGTCGCCGGTGAAGATGCGCCCCGTTCGGTTTCCGCCGTGCGCGGCCGGAGCCAGCCCGACGATGAGGATGCGGGCGTCCGGGTCGCCGGAACCGGGGACCGGACGCCCCCAGTACTCGTCGTCGGCGAACCGCGCGACCTTTTGGCTCGCGACGCGCTCGCGCCACGCGACGAGACGCGGACACCTGCGGCACTCGACGACGTCGGCCGTGACGAGGGCGAGCTGGTTTCGGGTCACACTGGCACCGAGTCCCGATGCTACGGCTGCTTCGTGGGTAGGGGTTGCCATCGGCCGTCACGGTGGTAAACAAGACCCCTTCCCATGCCCGTATCGAAGCCCGCCGTTCGGATCGCGACGCGGATCACGCTCGTCGCCGCGATCTCAGCCGCGCTGCTGGCCGGACTCGTGCCGCTGCGGGGAGGCGCGGCGCCTCGCGCCGTCGTGCGTACCGTCCCCGTGGCCATCGGCGTACTGCAAACGGAGTCGCCCGCCCTCCGTACAGCGGATGGGATGGTGCTGGCGCGAACGGCGACACGAACACGGCCGACGGTCGTCTGCGCGCCGATGCGCGCGACCGGACTCGGCGTGACGTGGCATCAGCACGCCGCCGGAGACGTCGACACCCTGGTCCGAACGCCGACAGCCGTCGGCGGTTGGTCGCCGCGGGTTCGTCTCGAGTCCGGCGACGAACCGGATCCCGGATCCCTCGAGGCGGCGACGGGCACCCGGGGCACGTCGTTCCTGTGGACCGGTGGATCACGCTGCGTGCGCCTGCGGCTGGACCTCGACGCGGGCGTTCGGCTGTCGGATCTGTCCGTGGTCTTCGTCGACTCGTCGGGCGACGTGCCGCCTCTCGCCGGCTCACTCGGCGTGGCATCGGCGCTCGCGCGCGAGCCGAGGATTGTCACGCGCGACGAGTGGGGCGCCGATCCCGGCCTGATGAACTGCACGCCGTTCGTCGCGGACGAGGTACGAATGGGCTTCGTCCACCACACGGCCGGAACGAACGACTACACGCGCGAGGAGGCGGACGACGTGATCCGCGGCGTCTACGCGTACCACACGAGCGGCCGTGGATGGTGCGACATCGGTTACAACTTCCTGGTCGACCGGTTCGGGACGATCTATGAGGGGCGTTCCGGCGGGATCGAGCTTCCCGTGATCGGTGCCGCGCAGGCGGGGTTCAACACCGGCGCGTTCTCCGTGTCCGTGATGGGGAACTTTCAGACGGCGCAGGTGCCCGACGCCGTCAAGCGGGCGCTGGTACGACTGTTGGCGTGGCGGCTCGACGTCGCGCACGTCAACCCGAGCTCTCAGGCGACGATGACCTCCGCCGGCGGCAGCACCACTCGGTACGACGCGGGCACCGTCGTCCGGCTGCACGCGATCTCCGGACACCGTGACACCGGCTTGACCAAGTGCCCGGGCGCGAACCTGTATCCGCTGCTGCCGTCGATCCGTGACCGCGTGGCGCGCCGCGGCCTGCCCAAGATCTGGAATCCGCGCCTGAACCACGAGCAGATCACGGTGGGCGAACCGGTCAACATCAGGATCCGGGCCCGAGCCTCGGCAAAGCTCGACTGGTCGGTGACCGTCCTCGACCCGGCCGGAGCGTTCTTCGCGGATCTCGGAGGGCAGACCACCGACGCGCTCAGGGTGATCTGGCCGGCCGGCGGTCCTCCGACGCCCCCCACGGTGCCTGGCCTGTACACCGTCCTGCTGAGCGCGGCGGACGCGAAGGGAAGGGTTGCGCGCCCGGCCACTCTCTCGTTCGAGGTCGTGTCGGCTCTTTCGCCGTCTCCCTCGCCGTCAGTGTCGCCGCTCCCGTCTGCGTCGCCGTCCTGAGAATCGTCACCGTTCGCCCAGCACATCGAGCGCCATCGCGGGATCGTTGGACGCGATCGCGTCGACCCCGAGGTCGAGGAACGCGCGCACGTCACGCGGGTCGTCGACCGTCCACGTCCCGAGCCGAAGCCCGGCTTCGTGAACGGCGCGAACGTACTCCTCGCCCTCGCCTGCGAGGGCCGACGCGTTGGGCAGCACCATGTCGTGGCCCGCGTCGACGGCGTGCGTGAGGGCGTCGCGCGGCGCGACCGCCTTCCAAACGAGGAACCCGGTCGGGACGCGGGGCGCCATCTGCCTCGACGACACGACGGACGACGGGTTGAACGAGACGATCAACACCGGGCCGTCGAACCCGGTCCGTTCGAGCTCGGCGTGCGTCTCGCGCACGATCGACTCCTGGTCGGCCTCGAACGCCGGCTCCCCGGGCAGGTTCTTGATCTCGAGCACGGCGCCGGCACGCCCGCTGAGAGTCCCGAGCGCCGCGGCGAGCGTGGGGACGGGCTCGGGCGAATCGGACGTGCCGGCGTTCAGCACTCGCAACTCGGCCGCGGTGAGCTCGTGCACGGCGCCCGAGCCGTCCGTCGTTCGATCGACCGTCGGATCGTGCATCACGACGGCACGCCCGTCGCTCGAGAGCCGGACGTCGAGTTCCACGAGGCGCGCACCGATCGAGATCGCTTCCTCGAACGCCGACAGCGTGTTCTCCGGCCTCGTCGACGACGCGCCGCGATGGGCGACGATCACCGGGAACGCGTCGGCCGGGAAGCCGTGGTCGCGCACGAGTGTCAGACGAGACTCGCCGGACAGAGGTAATTGACCGGGCACTGCTCGCACAGCGGCCGCCGAGCGATGCACAACGCCCTGCCGTGGTCGATCAGCACGTAGGTGAAGTTGAACCACCGTTCCCTCGGGATCAGATGCATCAGGTCCTGCTCGATCTTGTCGGGATCCGACTGGGTGGTGAATCCGAGCCGGTTGCTCACGCGTTTCACGTGCGTGTCGACGGCGATCCCCTCGACCTTGCCGTACGCGTTGCCGAGCACGATGTTCGCCGTCTTCCGCGCCACACCGCGCAGGGTGAGGAGATCCTCCATCGTGTCGGGAACCTTGCCGTCGTAGACCTCGACGATGCGCCTGCACGCCTCGCGGATCGCCGTCGCCTTCTGGTTGAAGAACCCGGTGGACTTGATGTCCGCCTTCAGCTCGTCCTCCGGCACGCGCAGGTAGTCCTCCGCCGTTCGGTACTTCTCGAACAGCGTCTCCGTCACCTTGTTCACGTTCACGTCGGTTGACTGCGCCGACAAGATGGTCGCCACGAGCATCTCGAGGGCGTTCGAGAAGTTCAGGGCAACCTTCGCGTCGGGGTAGGTCTCGGACAGGATGCGCACGATCTCGGGCGCGCGCGCCTCGATCGGGTCGTCTCGCGTGAGCTTCTGGGCGCTCACTCGTCGGTTGGATCGCTCATTCGGCGAAGCGGAGTGGGAGCTCGAACGCGTCGCCTTCGGCGAAGATCTCCCATTCGCCCTCGCGGAAGAGGTGGATCTTCTGCCGACCGACTACTTGCCACGACGTGCCGTCGCCGATCATCGCGGTGTCCTCGTCCATGCCCACGAACATCTCACCGGGAGGAAGAGAATCGACGATGAACGCGCCGGCGCCCGGAACCCACATGTCGACGATGTCCCAGTGCGGCGCGAACAGCACGTCGCGCACGAAGCCGAGCCCCGGCGCCCACACCGAATCGAGCTCGGTCGTGTCCGAGTCGTACGTCCGTTCCGTGAGGAACGCGACACCGGCGCTGCATCCGGCGAACGGCAATCCGCGGCGCATCGCGTCGACGAGCGCGCGCCAGAACGGGGTCTCTCGGAGGATCGCGGCAAGCCGGGCGGGGTTCCCGCCCGAGAAGAACACCAGCGATGCGTCGTCCAGCCGCTCGACGATCTCGATCCGGTGTGCGTCGTCACGCGTCTTCAACGGCACGACCTCCGCGTCGATCCCGAGCGACGCGAAGTGCTCCAGGCCCCTGGCTCCCCAGGCGTCGAACGACGCGTCGCCCTCGTGCGCCGCCGCGGTGGGCAGCACGAGCGCCCGGCCACCCGGCTTCGCGGAGCGCTCCATCAGCCATCGCTCGACCGGCTCGGACCACGGCTGGAACTCTCCCGAACCGAGCAGCGCGAGGGCTCGTCCGGTCATGCTGCGCCGTCCTTCAGCTGGGCCGGACGGAGCTCCGCGTCGACACGCGCGCCCAGCTCGGAAGCGACGTCGAGCAACGCGTCCAGATCCTCCGCCTCTGTCCGGAAGTTGACGATGCAGATGCGAAGCACGAAGCGCCCGTTCAGCACGGCGTTCGAGCAGAACACTCGCCCGTCGAGCTGGATCTCGGTGAGCAGTCGCTCGTTCAGCTGGTTCAGGTACTCCTCTCGGCCGGGACCCCGGCCGAGCGACGGCGGCACATAGCGGAAACACGCGATCGACAGCGTGACCGGCGCCGTGGCCTCGAACTCCGGACGCTCGGTCGCCCGCGCGGCCAGGTACCGGGCCAGGGCGGCGTCGTGCGAGATGCGCGCCGCGTACGCGCGCCACCCGTGCGCGAGCAGCGACACCCACACCTTGAGCGCCCAGAAGCCCCGAGAGAACTGAGGGCCGTGCTCCATCAGGTCCAGGCCCCAGCCCGTGCGGTCCTTGTCGGCCCGGGTGTAGGTGGGGTGCACGACGAAGCTGTCGCCGAGGTGACGAACCTCGCGTACGAGGACACACCCTCCCGAGTGGGGCGTGTAGAGCCACTTGTGCGGATCGAACGCGATCGAGTCGGCACGCTCGATGCCGGCGAGTTGCGGGCGAAGATCGTCGGCGAGCACGGCCGGTCCGCCGTAGGCGGCGTCGACGTGGAACCAGATGCGCTCGTCGGTGCAGACGTCGGCGATGTCGCCCAGGGGATCGATCGATCCGGTCGCCACCGTTCCCCCGCTCCCGACGACGGCGATGGGGCGGACTCCGTGATCCCGATCGGTCTTGATCGCGTCGCGAAGCGCGTCCACCCGCATGCGGTAGGAATCGTCGACAGCGACGTGCCGCACCGCCGCCGTTCCCAGCCCGAGCATGTCGGCGGCCCGGTCGTTCACGACGTGCGCCTCGGCCGACTCGTAGATCGCGAGTGGGGGCCCGTCACGTACGCCGTCGCGCCTGACGTCCCAGCCGGCCGTCCGGTCACGCGCCGCCTTCAGTGCGACGAAATTCGCCATCGCTCCGCCCGAAACGATCAGCCCGCCCGCGGTGTCCGGCAGGCCGAACCGATCGGCGAACCAGCGCGTGAGGTTGAGCTCGATCTCGGTGGCGGCCGGCGACAGACGCCACCCGCCGAGGTTCGCGTTCAGACCCGCCGCGAGCAGGTCGGCGACGGCTCCCGGCACCGTCCCCGCTCCACTGATGTACGCGTAGAACCGAGGGTGGCCGGGGTACATCGAGTGCTCCAACACGACGTCGCGGAGGTACGCGAGCAGGTCGTCCTTGGGCATCGGTTCCACCGGCACGTCGAGGGCGACCGCCGCGTGCACCTCTGCCTCGGTCACGCGGCGCGACACCGGCAGCGTCGGAAGTGATCGCAAGAGCTCTTCCCAGATGTCCGTCGCGCCGTCGGCGAAGGCTCGCGCCTTTGCGGCGTCCCAATCGAGATCGCGAAACGGCTCGGGCGCCGTCGTCACCGCTTCTCCTCGCCGAGCCGAAAGGACTCCGTTGACATCTCGCGCCACCACACGTCCTCGCCGACGGCCTCGAAGATCGCGCCGACCTGGCTCTTGTGCTCCAGGATGGCCTTGACCTTCAGATCGTTGATGTCCGCGGGCAGTCGGTAGTCGATGGAGAGCTCATCGCGCGGAGTGACGACGGGCGTGCCGGGACGGAACACGTTGAACGGCTCCCAGATCGGGACGAACTCCTCGGCCCACTCCGGCGTCACGGTCGCGTAGTGCACGGACGAGCCCGGTTTGCCTGCCTCGCGGAGCGCTTGCGTTGCCCATCTCGAGACGTCCCTGTGCGCGGCGTGATCCGTCATCCCGTCGGGCCCGAACGTGATGATCGTGTCCGGCTGAACGTCGGTGACGATCTCCCGGACGCGCGCGTATCCCTCGTCGGGAAGACCGGTGTCCATGTCGATGTCGGGGAGGTCGAGCCACGTATGCTCGTCGACGCCGAGGATGGCGAGACATTGCTCGAGCTCGGCGGTGCGCACCCCACCCATCGTGGCGGAGGGCCAGCGGTCCTCGTCCATAGACCCACCTTCGCCACGCGTCGCGGTGACGCACACGACGCGCGACCCGTTCCGGACCGCTCGCGCCATCAATCCCGCGGAGAGGTACGCCTCATCGTCAGGATGGGCCCACACCCCGAGGATCGTCCCCAGCTCGTCCATGCGGTGCGCCGAATCCTAGTCATGGACGCGCCGGTGCGAAGCCCGCGCCGGTTCGACCCGGAAACGCTCAGCCCCGATCGGAGCGCAGGCGCTTTCCCCGGTGGTTCGGGAAGACGACCTCGGCGTGCTGCCAACACCGGTCGGTCGTGTTGTAGACGGAAAGGCGCGTTCGACAGCCGGGGTGGGAGCAGGTGCGGTTCCCGTCCTGGGAGCTGGAGGCAGCGGCATGGTGTCGCGGTGGCGCTTCCCGGGTCACGCCGCCTATTCGGCGTCGGGACGTCACGAGTTCGTTACGCCGTGATCGAGGGATCGCCCCGCTCGGCGAACAACGCGCGAACGCGCTCGGCGACCCCGGGCGGGACGTCGTGGCAGCCGCACTTGTCGCGCAGCATCTCCTTGAGGCGACTCATGAACTGTGAGTGCCCGTAACAGTCCGAGCATCCGCCGATGTGGCGCTCGACGTCGACGCGCTCGAGACCGGCGAGCTCCCCGTCCAGGTAGAGCTCGATCTGCCTCAGCGCCTGCTCACACTCAATCTCTGACAAGTCCACGCTCCCGTACCGTCTCCCACAACGCCTTCTGCAGCGCTTTCCTTCCCCGATGCAGCCGCGACATCACGGTTCCGATCGGGATGTCCAGGATCTCCGCGATCTCTTTGTAGCTGAACCCTTCGACGTCCGCGAGCAGGACCGCCATCCGGAAGTTCTCCGGGAGCGCCTCGAGCGCCCGCTGGACGTCCTCGTCGGGGAGCCGTTCGAGCACCTCGCTCTCGGCGGACGCCTCGACACCCGACCCACCGAGCCGGTCGAACAGGTACCAGTCCTCGATCTCGTCATCGCCAACGGTCACCGGCTCGCGCTGGCGCTTGCGGTACGTGTTGATGAACGTGTTCATCAGGATCCGGTACATCCACGCACGGAGGTTCGTCCCCTCCTGGAACCCCGCGAAACCTCGATACGCGCGGAGGAATGTCTCCTGCACGAGGTCCTCGGCGTCCTGAGGGTTGCGGGTGAGGCGCAGCGCCGCGCCGTAGAGGTTCGGGAGCAGCGGGAGGACGTCGCGCTCGAAGCGCGCGCGAACGGCCGGGTCGTCGGGCGGCGTCTGGCCGCGAGCCACGCGACTCCCTGTATCCGTAGGCGACGACATCCCGAACAGTATCCCGCATGCCGTCACTCCCAGCCCGCCCGTTGAGGTCCGTTCGGACGCTGTCGCTATGGGAGGGGCGATGGGAAGATGGAGCCTCATGGCGAACGACAACAACGAGCGACGCGGTCGCTGGCAGGGGTTCGACCTCGGCGGCGGCTCATCGGGCGAGCCGCGCCGCATGCGCACCTCGCCCTGGGTGCTCGTCATCGGGTTCCTCCTGCTGCTGTTCCTGTTCAATTACCTCGCGTCACCCAGGCCGAACGCGCTCGACTACTCGGATTTCCTCGAGCACGTCGAGGCCGGCCGTATCGAGGGCACGCTCGAGATCTCGCAGACGTCGGTGAGCGGCCGGATCGAGGGTCCGGACGACGGTGACCCGTTCACCACGACGATCCCGCCGATCCTCCAGGGGACGTCGGAGCTCACCGACCTTCTCGACGAGAACGGCGTCGCCTATACCGGTGTCACGCCGAACCCGCTGGGCAGCGTGCTCATCGGATGGGTCGCGCCGCTGCTGTTGTTCGGATTGCTGTGGTTCTTCCTGATTCGCCGGATGAGCGGGGCGCAGGCAGGAGCGGCGCTCAACCTGGGGCGGAACCGCGTGCGGATCTACGACCGCAAGGAGATGAAGACGACGTTCACGGACGTCGCCGGCGTCGACGAGGCGAAGGAAGAGCTGAAAGAGATCGTCGAGTTCTTGCGCAACCCGAAGAAGTACCAGCGGCTCGGCGGCCGGATCCCGAAGGGTGTGCTGCTGCTCGGTCCGCCGGGATGCGGCAAGACGCTGCTGGCCCGGGCGGTCGCCGGCGAGGCGAACGTCCCGTTCTTCTTCATGTCGGGGTCGGAGTTCGTGGAGATGTTCGTCGGCCTCGGCGCCGCCCGGGTCCGGGAGCTGTTCCAGCAGGCCAAGGAGAAGGCGCCGGCGCTCGTGTTCCTCGACGAGATCGACACGATCGGCAAGGGGCGCGGCGGTGCGATGGGCGCGGGGTTCGGCGCGCACGACGAGCGCGAGCAGACGCTGAACCAGCTCCTCGTCGAGATGGACGGGTTCGACTCCCAGAAGGGCGTGATCATCATGGCGGCGACCAACCGCCCCGACGTCCTCGACCCCGCGCTCGTGCGGCCGGGACGGTTCGACCGCCAGGTGATCGTCGACCAGCCCGACCTCAAGGGCCGCGAGGAGATCCTCAAGGTCCACGTCCGCGGGGTCGCGCTCGATCCGAGCGTCGAACTTCGGATCCTCGCCGCGCGCACGCCGGGATTCACAGGCGCGGATCTTGCGAACGTCGTGAACGAGGCGGCGTTGCTTGCCGCGCGCAAGGAGAAAGACGCCGTGACGATGATCGAGCTCGAGGAGGCGATCGATCGAACCGTCGCCGGCCTCGAACGGAAGAGCCGCGTGATGTCCGAGAAGGACAAGGAGCGCGTCGCCATCCACGAGATGGGGCACGCGCTCGTCGCCATCACCGCGCCCACGGCGGATCCCGTCCACCGCGTGTCGATCATCCCTCGGGGCGCAGCAGCGCTCGGCATGACCATGCAGCGCCCGCTGGAGGATCGCTACCTGCTCACCGAACCGGAGCTGAAGGACCGGCTCGCCGTGCTGCTGGGCGGCCGGACGGCCGAGGAGATCCTGTTCGACAACGTCATCTCGACCGGCGCGCAGAACGACCTCGAACGGGCCACGGAGATCGCTCGCGCGATGGTCGTTGAGTACGGGATGAGCCAGAAGGTCGGACCCCTATCGTTCGGCCGCGACGGGTTCCGTGGAGGGGAAGGCCGCCTGCTGTTTCCCGGCGCGGCGCCGGAGCTCTCGGACGACCTCGCCTCGCTCGTCGACGACGAGATCAAGCGCCTGGTCGGCGAGGCGCACGACCGCGCGATCCTGGTCCTGAACGAGCATCGCGACTTCCTGGAGAAGATGTCGCGGATCCTCATCCTGACCGAGGTGATCGACGGCCCCGACCTGAACGCCTATTTCGAGGGTTCGAAGCCGATCCCGACGGTCGAGGAGCTTCGGCGCGAGATGGCGGGCAACGGACGCGTCGAGCGTGACACCTTGGCGACCGGACCCGACGTCGTGCTGCAGCCGCCGGCGAACGGCTAGCGCGCCCTCGGGCAACATTCGCGCGGTGGGTCTCAGTCACTGCGCAACCGGCGGCTCGACGAGCAGGTCGAACCGGTCGCGGAACCGATCGAGGAACCGATTGAAGTTCCGCTTCGATAGCCGGTCGCGTTCCGAGGGCGACGTGGACGCCCACACGCGGTGCTCGTGTCGGTCGACCGGTACGTCGACGACGACTGCGCGATACCCGGCGTCCTTCAGCCGGAAGCTGAGCTCGATGTCGGCGGTGCGGTACCACGTGAACTTCTCGTCGAACAGTCCGGCGTCGCGGATCACGTCCCGACGGAAGGCCATGAGGTATCCCTCGATGGCGTCGACGTCCGGACCTTCGCTCTCGTGGAAGTCCCGGAGGTCGTTCGTCGAGATGCCGAACGGCCCCGCTACTCCGACGCTCGGGTCCGCGAGCGCCGACTCGAGCGGACCGAGCACGTCGCCGGTCGGTTCGATCGAACCGTCGAGGACCAGGACGAGGCGCCCGACAGAACGGCGAAGCCCCGCGTTCCGACCGGCGGCCCATCCGGTTCCGACCTCCAGGACGACGACCTCGACATCGGGGCCGTACGTCGACGGATCGGTCTCGGTCAGGTCGACGACGACGTACTG
>OCZV010000256.1_pt1 | contig 19397 bp, 19 predicted proteins | sample 1539051 | NCBI WGS metagenome assembly OCZV01 (sample SAMEA3113581, study PRJEB22503) | soil metagenome
CCCATTATCCAGGCCTTTGACCAAGGCAGCTTATCGGTCAACTGAATACAACGGAGCATTGTATAGTATAACCAAGTCCTAACGATGTCCTTTGCCTGCGGCCTAATCGAACTAGGGTATGTATGTGGGATTCGATCTGATTTTCCATACTCGCCTATGTATATTGGAGTCAAGCTGGAGTCCATCCAAGTATCGAATGTTCGTTCTTCTCCAACAAATTTTCCTGCTCCGCAACTGGTGCATTTATCGAAAGGGGGTTTCTCTTCCCAGGGTCTGTAATATTTGCCAGGGGGCGGTAGGTTGGGAGAGCTGCAATTCAGACAATACCAAATAGGAATCTCTGTTCCATAATAACGTCTCCTTGAAATGGGCCAATCTGTAGCGACCGAATGCAGCCAGTTCATTAGTATTTGTCTGTGAATTTCAGGATAAAACTTGAGATGAGCTGTCAGCCCCTTTAGTTTGGGAATATACTCAATTTGTTTAAGGTAATAGTCTTGCAATGGAACAATTTCCACAGGAGTTTTGCTTCGCTCACATAAAGGAGTTCTATGCATGATCTCCTCAGTTTTTTGTAGAAAGCCATTTGTCGTTAAGTCAGAGACTATTTTAACTCTAGCTTCTTTTATAGAAAGATTAGCGTATGGACCAGCTTCGACTGTGGTACGGCCATTGATATCTATAGCTAAAATTTCCTTTAATCCGAGTTCTCTAAATAATGAAACATCGTTCTGATCGCCATAACTACATACCATTACTGCGCCAGTTCCAAATTCCGGCCGAGCTGAGTGATGGGCATAGACTTGAACTTCTTTATTAAAGAACGGAACAATTACCGTCTTTCCTACAATATCCGCATAGCGTTCGTCATTAGGATTTACTATAACTGCTTGACAGGCAAAAAGCAACTCTGGTCTAGTTGATGCCACTATGACGCTCTGAGTCTCGTCCTTTATACCAAAATTCATATATATAAGCTTGGTAGGCACTTCCTCGTACACAATTTCCGCATCTGCTATGGTAGTGCCGCAGTCTGGACAAAAGTTATTAGGCCTATTAGCAATGTATATCATTTTTCGGTTCCACAGTTCGATAAAAGTACTTTGAGTTAGCGCTCTATATCTACTTGAATCAGTCCTATAGTAATTCTTGAAATCAGCACTCAATCCAATCGACTTCATAATTTCGATCATCTCCTGTTCAAGCTCGTCCAAAGCATTCTTGCACAATTCAAGAAATTTTCTCCTGTCTGTTTTCCGCATCCTAATCTTGTATTTCTTTTCTGTATAGATTTCAATTGGAAGACCATTGCGGTCGATACCAATTGGAAATAAGACATTGAAACCTCTCATTCGTGCGCTCCTTGCTATCATATCGATCTGGGAATAATGGGCTACTGCTCCGATATGCCATGGCCGGCCTGAAGGGTATGGAGGGGGAGTATCGATCACAAAAGGGATTTGTTCTCTACTAATTGGGGTATCGTCAATCCCAGCAATCTCCCATTTTTGTCGAATTTTCGATTCATTATTCGAATTCCATTTCTTCTCTTCAATTCTATGAGTTCGACTCAATGCTAAAGTATTTCCAAGTATACGATTACGATTATTAAACATAATACTGGTTTCTCTTGTATAGTGTGAAACATGACCCTACTTTAGAATTCACATTTTAAGGTGATAGCTTCCTCCTTTACTCCCTCTTCAAGATTGAAAATGTCAATGCAACTGGATCAGGTTAAACCCAAGATTATGCAAGAAACATATGGGAGCAGTTCACAGGATTCTGCTGATGTGCACGGCGCTTTTGATGCGACCTAGACCGACCACATGGAATCTATCACAGCTAATAGAAAACCATAAAGGAGAAGAATTACAGAATCTAATAAAATCGATTGAGCAGGCTGCGAAACGGATCGAAAGCGGACGTGGGATGCTTAAAGGGAGCATTTCCTCGAGTCAATTTCAAAAACTCGTGGATCTGATTGAAGGAATAAATGAGCAGATTAGTATTGCAGTTGGGTATGCACATCTGAATTATGCATCTGATACCTCGTCAAATGAAGCTGCTGCCCTGCTAACTCAGATGGAAATGCTGTCAGCAGATATATCAAACCGCTTATTATTTTTTGATATCTGGTTTAAAAAACAACTCGATGATGTGAACGCAAATCGTCTTATAAATTCCGCTCCGATGGTCTATAGAGAGCATTTGAAGCATAGTAGGCTGCTGTCAAAATTCACACTATCTGAACCTGAAGAGAAGATAATTAGTACGTTAGAGGTGACCGGGTCAGGAGCACTCACAAAGATATACGACAGGATGACAAGCTCTCTAGAATTTGTCGTACAGCTAAAAAAAGGTAAAAGGGTCATAGAAAAAAAATTCAACAATAAGGAAAAAATGCTCTCAATGATTAGGAGCACAAAGAAGGAAGAGAGGGCGGCAGCATACAAGTCGCTACTAAAGGAATACAAAAAGAATAGCGGTGTCCTAGGTGAAATTTATTTCAACAAGGTGATACAGTGGCATGATGAATTTATAAAATTACGAGGATTTAAGGGACCAATCTCGGTGAGGAATACATATAATAATTTAGACGATTCAACTGTAGAGTCACTTCTCCAGGTTTGTCGTTCTAACGCGAAGGTATTCCAGATGTACTTCAAAGAGAAGGCTGCGATGATGGGTTTCAAAAAGCTTCATCGGTACCATTTGTATGCGCCTCTAACCTTGAGGGGGAGGGATCGAGAAAGATTTAGTTATCAGAATGCGGTTAGGACGGTCATCGACACATTTTTCGATTTTGATCCGAGATTTGGTAGATTTGCAACAAAGGTATTCAGTGAAAAACATGTAGATTCTGAAATAAGGAAAGCAAAACAAGGTGGCGCCTTCTGTTACACTGTTACACCAAAGGTCACGCCATATATACTTCTTAATTTTGATGGTAGAATTAGGGATGTTAGCACCATGGCTCATGAATTAGGTCATGCTGTACATAGTATGGCAGCCTCAGATAAACCAATATCTGTTGCTCACGCTCCCTTACCTTTGGCCGAAACAGCATCTGTTTTTGCGGAAATTCTCCTTAATGATAGACTCAGCAACAAATTAACACGAGAGCAGAAGGCTATCCTATTAGCTTCGCAGATCGATGATATGTATGCAACTATCATGAGACAAGCTTACTTTACTCTATTTGAGATTGAGACCCACAAGTCTATTACTGAAAAGAATGCAAACATAAACGAAGTATCAGACCTGTACTTACAAAATCTTGAAGAGCAGTTTGGTGATTCAGTTACTATTTCAGACGATTTCCGTTGGGAATGGTTATACATTCCACACTTGTATCATACTCCCTTCTATTGTTACGCCTATTCATTCGGAAATTTGCTAGTTTTGTCTCTTTACCATCAGTTTAGAAAAGAGGGAAAGTCGTCATTTATTCCTAAATACTACAAATTGCTTTCAACTGGAGGATCTCGCAAGACAGAAGAAATATTGTCAGATATTGGAATCGACATCTCTTCCAGAGACTTTTGGCAGCAAGGATTTGATCTAGTAGAAAAAAATGTGCAGGATCTACGTGATTTATGACATACAAGAATGGAGTTGTTAGCTGCCCACTTTGCTCAAGCTTGGTGATCGTTTCAATTGTAGACTACGGCTTGAAAGATGATGGGTCATTATTAGGCATTTATGGTATTAGCTAAATTTTTCCTATCTGATAGCCTGTGGAGACCCTGGTGCTTGAACACCAGCAAGCTCATTTCTATTCGAGACTACTTAAGGCTCAGAAGTCATTTTATTTCTTGCCTGTCGTACGTTACGTTGATTTACCTACCGCTTAAATAAAACTGTCATAAGAAAAAATATAACTCGAATGATTACGTTAAAGGTGGAGGCGTAATAAAATGCCAAACTATCAATGCTCCTCGAACGAGAAGCGACTGGCGAGGATCCAGGACTCGTACAAGTTGGGATACCTAGCAGAAGAAGTCAAAGTGCAGTATAAGAGTGCTTTGGAGGTGTCACTTGACGAAATTAATATTGAGTCGAAGGAAGGCGACATTAACGCGATTCCTCGCTGGCTGGCGCAGAACCTCTCGGAGTCAGGAATAGTCACAATCCACGACAAGGACGACGCCGCTTACGTCTCAAGAACACTCAACTTGGAGAGAATTGCAAGGGCTCACGATCTTTCCAGCATAAACGCCGACTTTTACATCCGAGTTAATGACTATCTTTCCTCGTTAGACGAAAAGGATCGAGAAAGAATAATTGTGTCACTCAATTCATTCGTGGTATCACGGGTCGAAAAAATTGTGAAGTTGGCAGCAACCTCCACATTAACACCGGCAATAAGAGAAAAGTTATCAGTGGAGGAGCGGGAATTGTATGATTTAATCCATGAATCGACTACTGCATTCAAAAAAAAGGTATTAAAGAAATTTGACTGAACAACAGACTTCTGCATCTTTAGCTAATGAACTTGAAAGATTTCTTAGAGGCTTTAAGGATAGCCTAGGCAATTACAAGTATTTTGAAAGAATAAATCACATGATGGCTCTTGGTTCGACATCTGTTGTGATCGACTATATTGATTTTGATACATTTTTTCCTGACCTTGCAAAGGAAATGACCCATCGTCCTGACGACATGCTCGAAGCATTCAACTCTGCAGTCTTGACGATATTGAATGAGATTCATCCGGATTATGCTGAAGAAATAATCGACAGAGTTAAGGTTAGGATTGGCAATTATTCTGTTCAGAGAACGTTACGTGATATTAATGCAGAGGTAATCGATAAGCTAATTGGGGTCTGGGGTATGGTTGTAAGATCTTCTGAAGTTAAGCCTCTGGCCAAGAGGATAGGATATAGATGCATGAATTGTCAAACGATTAATGAAGCGCAGCTGAAAGGTCTGTTGTTGAAGAAACCCTCAAAATGCGTCAATTGTGCGGAAAAGGAGCTTGAAATGGATCCGGAGAATAGTATTTTTACAGACTTTCAATTGGTACGACTTCAAGAGCTTCCTGAGGATTTGCCTGCAGGTCAATTGCCACACTATGTGGAAGTAACTGTTATGGGAGACCTTGTCGATCAGTGTCGTCCCGGTGACAGAATCATGCTAACTGGTATCGTGAGAATAGAACAAGAACAAGTCTCTCCACAGATCAGAACCAGTCTATTTAGATTGAGGATGGAGGGCAATAATATAGAATATCTTGGTGGAGGAACAGGGAATAAGGACTCGCGCACCATAGAGCGTCTAACGATAAGGAGCGAAGATGAAAGACAAATCCTAACTGTATCAAGTAAACCTGATGCATATGACAAATTGATTGCATCATTTGCCCCACATGTATACGGACATGAAGTGATAAAGGAGTCTATATTATTGCTGATCGTTGGTAGTTTAACAAAGAAACTTAGTGACGGATCAAGCAGAAGAGGAGATATGAATGTTTTCCTGGTAGGTGACCCGGGTACGGCAAAATCAGAGATGCTAAAGTTTGCTGCCAAGATTGCTCCCAGAGGGCTTTATACATCAGGCAGAGGCTCTACTGCAGCCGGACTAACTGCAGCCGTAATTAGGGACAAATCTGGCATAATGATGCTCGAGGCAGGAGCAGTCGTATTAGGCGATCAAGGATTAGTTTGCATAGATGAATTTGATAAAATGAGGCCCGAAGATCGATCTGCATTACATGAGGTAATGGAACAACAAACTTGTTCTGTTGCGAAGGGAGGAATTGTAGCTACATTGAACGCAAGAACATCCATCCTCTCCGCTGCCAACCCAATGTATGGAAAATATGATCCTTTCAAGAATATTACTGAAAACGTCAATTTACCTATCCCCCTTCTTACGAGGTTTGATCTTATTTTTGTGGTTCGAGACACCCCTGAAAGAGAAAAAGATAGTCGAGTCGCAAGTCACATTCTGGAAATTCATAGGGATACTAATAGAGCTGCTCAGCCCGCAATTGACACAGAATTACTTAGCAAGTATCTCGCATATGCTAAACAAATTGAGCCTTCCCTGTCGAATGAAGCAATGGATATTATAAAGGACTATTACATGAAAATGCGAAACGTAGAAGCCGAGGGAATGATTACTGTTACTCCCAGACAACTTGAAGGTCTCGTGAGGTTGGCGACTGCGCGAGCCCGATTGTTGTTAAAGGATAGAGTGGAAGCTGATGACGCTGAGCGCGCAATATATTTGGTGCAAAGAATGCTGGAGACGGCTGGTATGGATGTGAATACTGGAAAGGTAGATCTAGGGGTACTTCACGGGAAACCCCACAGCGAAGTTTCTAAACTGAAGCTATTTATAGAGATATTTAACGCGCTTGCGGGTGAAGATAAGAATGACGTAAGCGAAAGAAACTTCATTGAAGAACTTATAAATACTGGAAAATTTACGGAAGATGAGGCAAAGACGTATCTAAGGAAAGCAATGCAAAACGGCCAAATCTATGAACGAAAGGCAGGATTTTATGCGAAGGCTTGAGCTTGGGCAGCCTACAAATGTATATTCTATCAGTTGAGTATCATTTTATTGAGAGTAAATTGCTGTAGGTGTCGTAAAATTGTCAACTGGAATATGAGGAAGATTCGCCCAATGTCACTTGAGAGGTTTGAGGAGTTCAGAAAGGATAAAAATAACTGATACGAAAAGAGAGATCCCATCTTTTAAAATATGAACATTGAATGGGGGGGCATTTGTTGTGTAGAATAATTTATATACAAAATTTTGCAAGGCTACAAGTTCTAAGTACTACTTTGTATTCAAATAAGTTCATTCACTCACAATTCAATGTTGGTTGATCTAGAAGTTAGAAATCCTTTTTAATGCAATTAATATTGTGAATATTGCCTTTACACAGAATAATCAGCCTGTGTGAACAAGGGCACGAGAATATCCTTTAACTACGCATCTTTGTTCGTCTGAGATGGACCCTAAGACAGAATCCTGCACAGATTGGTTCTTTAATACTTCTTTCAGGTCTCTCGATTTTTTACGATTTTGCCCGGTTTTGCCAAAAATGGAACGTGCCTCATTCTTTCTAACAAATGTTAAATACACTTCCGCCCTAGGTAAGTCAGAGGATGCGTCGTAGTATTCTTGTGGTTATTATAGGTGTCATAATTGCATCATCAGGAGTGTTAATAGCGGTCTATGGTTTTAATATATTCTCTCCGGATTACAATATTGAGATAGACCCTCTTAAGGACGAACAAAATCTTTTTCGTACTGCAAGAGTCGCACTGTCTAATACAGGCAAGCTTCCTGTAACCAATGTAGTAATAAATTATGACGGCCAAATGACCGAGTCAGTAGAATTAATTCCACCAGGACAGAAATTGCTTTTATCTCCGCCCCAAAATGTCCCACTTGACTTCGTTACTGTCACGACCAGTGAGGGCCTGAACCTGACGAAGATGTACAGGACACCTATCAAACTACCAGGAATGATGGGATCATAGAATGGACCATAGTGTGACAAACTGCACAGGGTAGGGCTAACTAGTTAGTTTTGCATCTATGGCATATCGAAGGGTATTTGCATAGATAATACTGCGTGTAATGGGCCTGATAATGCATTTACATGAAGCAATCTTGCAAAGAATTGTTGATTCCTATTAACATATCGATAGTGGTAGCCATATCTAACGAATGGCCTGCTCTAGCAACATGCGTAATTTATAAACACACAGCTAAGTGTTTTAGTATTGCAAAAACTTAGCGAAATTTAATACGCACCTGCTTGTTCATTCCGTTGTTACTAGATATGTTTACAGGAATTATTGAAGGATTGGGCGAGGTAAAATCTATCTCCAGTTTGAAAGGAGATTTGAGACGATCAGCTGACATGAGGCTAAAATTGAAAATTCCGGCAAGATTGCTAAAGGGGCTCAAATTGGGTGACAGTATGAATCTCAATGGAACCTGTTTGACAGTTGTAAACAAGAGAAACCAAATGGTCGAGTTTGAATTAGTGCGTGAGACTACCAAGAGGTCACAAATCGGACAATTGAAAAAGGGGGACCTAGTTAATGTAGAGAGGAGCCTACGGTTAGGCGACAGACTGGGTGGTCACATTGTTTTAGGGCATACAGATGGGTTGGGAATCATTGATGAAGTTAATAGAAAAGATACAGAGACAAAAATGTGGATCATATGTGAAGATCATGGACTTATGCCTTATATTGCACAGAAAGGCGCTATAGCAATTGATGGTATAAGTCTTACCTCAAACGAGGTGAATGGTAAAAGGAATAAATTTTCTGTTTCACTTATTCCATTTACGCTGGAAAATACTACCTTAGGTTTAAAGCGTAAAGGAGATTTGGTAAATATAGAGATTGATGTGCTATGCCGCTACGTAATTAATTACCAAAATATTGGTAATAACTAAAAAATTAGTAAGATATATAACAAATTGATGTCGACTAATATTCGATTGTATTCAATCGAAGATGCAATAGCTGCATTCTCAACCGGCAAATTTGTGCTTATCCATGACGACAAGGGGAGAGAGGACGAAATCGATATGGTAGTCTCAGCGGAGTTCGCTACCCCTATGCACGTTGGCATTATGCGCATGCATGCAGGTGGTTTAATTTGTACCGCAATTACACACGAAGCTGCATCAAAACTGGGCTTGATGTACATGCATGACATCTTGAAACATATGTCTACTACTGCCCCTAAGCTTTCGGAGCTCACCTTCAGTAGGGCCCCATATGGTGATCGTTCAGCTTTTTCTATTTCTGTGAACCATCGTGATACCTATACGGGAATTACTGATTACGATAGAGCATTAACAATTAATGGAATCGCAGAGGTGTGTAGAAACATCGATTCGGATGGACCGGAAAAGTTCTCCAATTATTTCAGGGCTCCGGGTCATGTTCCAATCCTGATTGCATCGAAAAGACTACTTGATGACAGAATAGGTCATACTGAACTGTGTATGTATTTAGCTAAAGTCTCAGGACTAACTCATTCAGTTGTCATGTGCGAGATGCTTGACATTAATACACATCGTGCATTGACCATTGACGGGGCTCAAAAATACGCCAAGGAAAATGACATCCTTATACTTGAAAGCAGTCAACTAACAAATTATGCTAAGGCGGTATAACGGAATTCTTTGGACAAGATCAGAATAGCCATAGTAGTATCTGAATTTAACAAAGAAATCACCTACAAAATGTCTGATCATGCAAAGGAAAACGTTTACAAGCAAAATGATGCCACATTGAGCTATGTGTGTTATGTCCCTGGCTGTTACGACATGCCCCTGATCATAAACGAGTTATTAAGACGAAAGGATGTGGATGCGGTAATCACACTCGGGGCAATTATCAAAGGAGAAACAAAACACGACGAGCTAATTGCCAATAGTGTAGCCAAAAGTTTTATTGATCTTTCATTAAAGTATCGTAAACCTGTCATACTTGGCATCAGTGGACCAGATATGACTCTCCAACAAGCAAGAGATCGAATCGAGATAATTTCCTCGAGGGCAGTAATTGCAACAGTCAAGATGGCCCGAACCCTAAAAAAATTAAAAGCGCAAAGATCTGGTTTTAGTACTTCCTCAAAAATAATAGTGTAGTTGGTTATGCATTTAACAATAATCAGGATAGACAGATACGGTCCATGGACTCTAACCCTCGGCAGCGATCGAGAATCAGCACTCCAAATGCTTCAAGCAAGGATTTATTTTGATCTCCAGCGTTTATTTTCCGAAAAGCATTGCATCGTCTACCCTAACAGATTTGACGAATACTTTGCTATCACCGATGGATTGCGAATTTCAGAATTAGTGGATATACAGCGAGAGCTTACCAAATTGTATCCGCAGTTGGGATTTTCGATGGCCTTAGGGTATGGTGACACTCCGACTCAGGCTGACAGAAGTGCTTTTGAAGCTCGAAAAAAGGGGATTCAAATCGCGTCTCGAGGAATCTATGGACACGACTTACATGGAAACCGACTTGGAAATCATATGACTGATATCCGGATAATGCATATCGATGTTAGTGGGCTTGGTCAACTGAATTTGGAAATGTCCCCTTATCAAGTAACATCAATGATATTTGGCATATACTCGCGATTAGTAGCTAAATTTATGGAAAAGGATTGTCTTACTTTTTACCTTGGAGGGGATAATTTTATGGTTGTAGCAAGCAACATACTCAAAGAAGAAGTAGAAGGTATACTCCTTGGAATTACAGAAGATACATCTATTTCCCTCAATTGTGGAATCGGAAAAGGAAAAACGGGGAGAGAGGCTGCTATGCTTGCAACAAAAGCCCTTGACAAAATTAGAGAATTAAGAGATAATGGAACCCACCTTTCAATTTATGAAATATAATGCCTATTCTAATAAAGAACGCAAGTCTTCTGAGAGGACCAGATTTAGTATTTGTTGAAAGAGGCGTTATGCAGATCTCTGATAATGGTATCATCACTAGGGTTGAAACTGATCGGGAATTCGGCCCCATGGATAGAGAAGCATCAATTTTTGATGCGGAAGGTCTTCTAATACTTCCGGGACTCATAGATGCGCATACACACATCGGAGATTCCATTGCAAAGGATCTTACCACAGATCGCGATTTGTCGTCGACCGTTGATCCAATTGTAGGTATAAAACGCAAGATCCTTTCCAGATCTGATCCCGCCCACCTTGAGGCATTCATGAGAAATACCGCGATCTCGATGCTAAAAAGTGGAATTGTAGCATTTGCAGATTTTCGTGAGGGAGGTCTGGACGGTGTGAGACTATTAAGGAAAGCTGTTTCCGGCTTAAAAATCAAACCTATAGTCTTGGGTAGAATAGAGAAATACTTTGATCCTACTTATCCCCATTATAACTCAAGTACTAACAGTAAAACACTATGCATAGATTCTTCAGTCTTTCCACAAGAGATATCTGATGTGCTTGACGTTTCGGATGGACTTGGAATAAGCGGAACAAATGAAAACACCGATCGGTCGTTAATAGAATATTCGAAGGTGGTTAGAAAACATGATACTACCAGTAGCTCGTGGACCAAGAGATTACTCGCGATCCATACTGCCGAGTCTCAAGAAACGACCGCACTATCAATTAAGAAGTCTGGATTGACAGAAGTCGAAAGAGCGATCAAATTCCTCCAGCCAGACTTCGTTGTACATATGACGCAAGCGACTGATAAGGACATTACGGCTGTTGCGGCAAATAAGATAGGCATAGTAGTTTGTCCGAGATCTAATGGAATGCTAGGGTGTGGTGTCCCTAGAGTTGCAGATATGATAAACAACGGTTGCCTAGTAGGATTAGGAACTGATAATGTTATGCTAAATTCCCCTGACTTTTTTAGGGAAATGGACTACCTTTGGAAGGTCTCTAGGGCGATGGGTGGACACCAGATAAGCGCACGAGATGTATTGAAAATGGCTACAGTTAACGGAGCCGAGATTCTTCACTTGAATTCTGGTTGCATAGAACCTGGGCGATCCGCGGACATGATGTTCATTGATAAGAAACACGTTGACCTATTTCCCGTCCACGATCCTTATGCGTCTATAGTGCAAAGGGTTAGCCGAAGTTCAATCATGGGCGTAATGATAAACGGGGAATTTGTATCGGGGAATTTGTGAAAGAGGCAGTTGGGCAATTGAAGATTGTTATTAATGCAGCGATGACTGCTGATGGAAAAATAGCCACTAAAAGCGGAAATTCAGCCATATCATCAAATGTTGATTTGAGGAGGGTTCATCGATTAAGGAATTCTGTAGACGCGATAATGATCGGTATTTCCACAGTACTAGCAGATGATCCCCAGCTGACGGTTAGATTTGGCGCGGCTGCTTTTAGGTCCCCTACAAGGGTAATCGTTGATAGCATTGGGAGAATTCCTTCAAGTTCTAAGATCCTGACAAAAGCTAATGAACTAAATACCATAGTGGCTGCTTCTAGTAGGATTTCTTCCGATAATATCCGTCGAATAGAAAGTGCTGGAGCAAAGGTTCTGCTTGCAGGACGAAATAAGGTTGACCTTAGGAAGGTTTTCAAAATATTGGAAAAAATGGGTCATGATAGGATTTTAGTTGAGGGAGGAGGAGAGCTAAATTGGTCCGTTCTAAAACTTGGTATTGTTGATGAATTAATAATCACCATATCTCCTCGGATTGTTGGGGGGAGATCTGCAATCTCATTAGTGGAGGGTGTAGGTTGTGATCGGATTTCCGAAGGCATACCTCTGAAGCTTAGAGATGTAAAAAAGCATTCAAACGGGGAAATAACCTTATTCTATGAAACCTAAGCCCTGTTCTTCCTTATCCATACTTTGCTCGTCTAAACCTGAAGTACAAATGTTAGAGTTGTTTCAATCTGGAGTGAAATTTTTTATGGATAAAAGTGTCCGTTGGGCGATAAAATTAAAATTAGTCAAGACAGTCAAATGTACGATGAATAGAAAGGAATTATCTAATAGTTGCAAGAATGGAAAGCATATTGATTGTGAAGAATGTGTGTGCAAATGTCATATCCCCGGTACGATGGAGTTCATGTCACGCAATATTGCTCGTTTGGAGAAAGAACGTCCCGGGGTGGGTGAATCGCTTCCAGCCTTCACGTAATGAAATACACATCTAGAAAATGGCAGTGGAAAATGTTAGCCTTAGGAACAATTGATTGAGGCCGTATGACATCTCGAAAAATCTGATTAGTAACCCTTATTTCCGTAGTGACTAGTGTATCATACTTGACAAGTCTAAATTGAAGAATTCCTTCAATATTCCAATATAAGCTTTAACTGGGGGAGGTATTTCGTTTTCGCATGCAATACCTATGTTCCAAGCATTTATCCAGATTACCATGCATTGAACCATGGTTACGAATCGCTGGTACTCTCCTGGAACTACATCCATTTCCGTAACATACTTACTTGCAATACACCATGACCCTGTAAAATCTAAGCACTTGGTGCCATGAATCGTTTCAATTTGCTCCTGCAAGTCACCATAAAACTCAAAAGGCTTCATTGTCATAAAAAACGGAAAATTTACTTTTGATGGTTTGATCAATTCAAGCGGAGATAGAATTGTCAGTATTCTGATGTTTTCTTTTGTCTCTTTCTTGAATTTCGCCGTCATTTGATCTATTATTTTGCCGTCATTAAACCAAAACAGAACTACAGTCGCATCAGAAAGAGTAATGTTTCTGATATCATCCACAATTATTTCTGCATTTTTCAGACTTCTCACCCTTTTTTTTGCCACAGACGCTATTTCATCTCTATTCTCGACACCAATAGAACGTTTCACGCCAAATTCTTTGGCAGCAATTTCCACCGTATTTCCGACCCCACAGCCGAGATGGTAAAAGATGTCATCATGTTTAAGTTCTCCAAATCTAAATATTTTTCTTATTACACTGTCAGGCAAAGATATATCGTCACCCGTTAGTACATTTTCTGGTAAAGAAGACACAAACTCTGAAATGTCCAATCTAAGTTTCTAGATTTTATGACTATAAATACCATCGTCCTGCATGCATAGGGGTTATGAATAACATAACCTGAGCAGATGAGAAATTTTGTACTGCGCTGTTGAATTTGCTGTTTATAAATGTCAAGTCGGAGCCTTTCTTAGAAATTTAGCCTCACTAAATCGAATGTGTGAGTAGGTGGACTGAAACCAAGGTAACTATTGGAGGAACCGTGCTAATTCACTACGATAAAATTGTGAAGGTCATAAAAAATTGTAAAAAAAAGTAAAAAAATTGCGGTAGTTAAGGTGAGGTGATTGCTCGCTACGATTAGCCTTCTTCCCAGCCCTTCTCGAATACACCATTCTTGTGAAGAGGGACTGGCGCGCCTGGAGTGTATTCCATAGGTCTCATCCAGAAAATAGCATGGGTTGGACAGACCCCTATGCATGCTCCGTCTGAGATGCATCGCTCAGGGTAAAAGATAAATGCTTTTCCTCTTTTCCATCCCTCTACCGGCTTTACCCTCAGCACATCTGGACCTAAAGCTGTACAAATCTCTACGCAGAGAGCACAACCAATACATCTCTGTTCGTCTACATCTGGAATTATAGCAATTGGCATCTTTAATTCACTAATGGAGCATCTCTTTGAGACTATTTAAACACTATGTCAATTGTAAAACACTGTTATATCACCTTAAAAAACAAAGAATTAAAAAAGAGCCGCAAAAATTTTACGAGGCCATTATTTCTTCATCATTCTAAGAACATCTACTTGCCCACTATGTAGCCAATCCTTCAGCTCTTCGTGACTTGGCTTCGCATCATGTTTCCCCGCTAAATGAAGATGCAATAGTACATAGTTTACCTGATTTAGTAATGGCTTGTTTTGCTCATCACCTTGTCGACTCTTCCTTTTCAAATCGTCAGGAACAGTAGCCCACCATTCTTCGAATTTTCTAACCATATGTCCAAATTCTATTGGAAGTTAATAAGCCTTTTGGGGAGATACATGATTTTATTTACTATGTCAAGTTTGGTATATTAGTTGATTATAGATATAGCAAAAAAGGGTAGACAACTGAGTATATGCCTTTCGATCATCAGGACCTGTTCAACGCATATCAAGTGTATCTAAATTTTACTAGAAGTTCACGCCATCAGGACCACGCCAGATATATTTTTCCTTTTTTTGAAGGTACATACTTTACCTACCGTAAAATTGACGTCTTAAGGATCGTTACTATTGCCAGAGCAATATCCTCCAATCCTCAGTACATCGACATAGGCTGCGGATATGGAGACTTTCTAAATAAAGTCATTCGGTATATCCCCGACGCTACCGGCATAGAGACAGACGCAACAATTTACTATCACCTGAATAAACCCAAACCCGCACACATTATTTCACTCCCCATAGAATGCGTGAACGAACCTACTGATGTCGCGTTCGTTGGATGGATGGAACCTGGGGTAGACTTTAGGCCTCGCGTAGCTAATATGGCTAAATGTGTCATAACTACGTTTGACCAGGGCGGACAATGCGGTATCCATGGTGGTTGTGAATATGAAGAATTCGGATACAGCCGAATTGGTTGGTGGCGTACTCCTTCATGGATTGATGTAAATCACGAGTTAATGAACAGGTACTATACGCGCCAGTTGATTAATGACGTTACCCTCAGAGATTCGCTGACACACCTCCGGTCTGCGCATAATCTATGGTACGTTTATGCACGCGGTGAGAACCTAAAAAACAAGATCAATTCTCACTTGATGAATTGGTTAAAAAAAGAAGGTCCAATTTCAAAGACTGAGAAATTTGGGTTTGAGCACGTACTTGATCAATGTGGCTTTCAATATAATATCAGGCTACCTTCCATGCAAACAAGTGAAAAGTTATGGGAAGTACACTTTGATTAATTCTCGGTATAAAAACCTGTCATGAGAAATCTCAGGGTATATGAAAGAGTCTCAAAGCAATTATGAAGAGAATCTATCCACAGTAGATAATATAGCTAAAGTGCATTTCTAAATTCGCCAGCTGATATTTCAGTGACCCATTAATTTCATTTTCCCGATTGCGTACTGATATTATTGAATAGCTGTTATTACCCTGTTTCTTGTATCTCGGATATTTCTTAAATTTAATTCCTCAACAAATAGCTTCATAAATGAATTTAAGGTCTAGTATCCAAGTCACTTTGGAGGGGAATATCACGGATTCATTTAGGTTGGTCATAACTGGGAATCCCGGCGTTGGTAAGCACACTACGGCGTTTGAGCTAGGAAAGATTTTGGACTTCACGGTTATTGATATCAATGATTTGGCCGTTAGACACCATGCCTTTATGCAAATACCTAACCTAGAAATTGATTCGAAGAAGCTAGGACCTATTATAGAGTCGAAGCTTGAAGAATTACAAAAAACAATTATTGTGGGACATTTAGCTCCCTATGTTTTGAAAAAGGAATGGATCGACTTAGCAATAGTATTGCGGAAGTCTCCCTATGCCCTTCTGGGCGCCTTAGAAAACAGAAAATATTCTGCGGAAAAAATCAGAGAAAATGTAGCAAGCGAAATTTTAGGAATAACATTGTATGATTCGATTCAGTGCTTTGGAAAAGAAAAACTCGCCGAGTTAGATACAACTCAATCTACGCTGACCGAGGTTTGTAAGAAGATAATTTCCTTAATGGGTACTAAGACAAGTAGAAAAATTGGGGTTGTAGATTGGCTATCTCTAGTTTATGAAAAAGGTGATGTAGGGCGATTCCTGGAATATTCATAGCTTTGGAAACTGTCGTGTTACACAGTGAAGACCGTGAATCATTCGATTGTTGCCGAGCAATTGGCTTCGTTTGTATTCTTAGGATGTGTCTTGGCCAGACACACATTGTACTCCAAATATATATATCCAAGTCTATAAAGCCGGTGTAAAGATCATGTCCACAGTGTTAATACGCAAATTTGGCGAGGAAGCAATTCAGTTTCTTAGTAAGAAAGTTTCTGTTGAAACTTCTGAGCAGAAAGTATATAAAGGAACTCTAACTGGCATTGACGAGAGACTTGACTTGGTACTAAATGATGTTGAAGGTACAGGAATTTTGAAGATGATAATCAATGGAGCATATGTGAAGGAGATAAAACTAATGGAGAAGCCATTTGATTTTAAGGCCCTCTCCGAAAGACTCTCCAAGGTTTTTCCTGGTCTTGTAAGAATTCGAGAGGATGTAGGCGCCATTATAGTCATGGATAAGATAAAAGTGACAGAGACTGGTGTAGAAGAAGGGTCTGGTTTAGCAGCAGATAGAGTCAGAATCATTTATGATGAGTTCATGAGGGAGAATAGGAAGTAAATTTGTCCTTTGAGGTCAGAATATCTGACCTAGCTGGTAGAATAGGACAACTGGACACACCGCATGGAGTGTTGGAGACTCCGGCTTTCCTTCCTGTTGTTCATCCCATCGACCAAGTAATACGACCTGAATTTTTGAAAGATTTGGGGTTCGATGCTGTAATCACGAATGCGTATATCACACTTAAGCGTCATAAAGAACAAGCAATACAAAGTGGTATACATAATCTGATTGATTTTGATGGAATAATAATGACTGATTCGGGAGGGTATCAGGTTTTGGAGTACGGCGATATCGAGATAAAACCGGAAACCATGGCAAAATTCCAATTTGACATTAAAAGTGATTTGCCTGTGATACTAGACAGGCCAACCGGGTATAGATTAGATTATAGGCGTGCTAAAAATTTTGTAGAAGCGACGCTCCTAAATGCCAGAACTACTATGAGTATAATCAACGATAAGACAGATCATCAAAATCATTTAGCTGCTGATGGAAGGAATGGTATAAAAAGGCCGATTTGGGTTGGTACTATCCAAGGGGCTGAACATCTTGATTTAGTCAAGTATTCCACACAGGAACTTGCTAAAATCGGTTTTGATTTCTTTGCACTTGGAAGTCCTGTCGAAGTCATGGAAGCCTATGATTTCCGGTTGTTGGCGAAGATGATCCTAACAGCTAAAGAGCTCATACCCAACAAACCATTACACCTTTTTGGGGCAGGTCACCCTCTTGCCATTTCCCTTGCTGTGGCCTTAGGATGCGACACGTTTGATTCTGCTTCCTACATATTGTATGCGCGTGACAATAGATACATTACTCCATACGGCACTGCTAAACTTAGTGAGTTGACCTATCTTCCTTGCAGCTGTCCTGTATGTAGTTTGCATTCTGCAAATGAATTTCGTAGTATGGATTCTTGCACTAGGATAATTGAATTGGCAAAACATAATCTGTATATCTTGAGAATGGAGATCAATATTCTAAAGCAAGTAATAACAGATGGAAGACTCTGGGAATATGTAGTGCAGAAAGCGCGCTCCCACCCAAAGCTCATGGAGGCATTAGCTTACATTAAAGATCACCCGATCATGGAATCCGGAACCAAGAGATTCAAAAGCAAGGCTGCTTTTTTCTTTGATTCAATTGATTATTACAGGCCAGAAGCAAGGCAATATAGGGAAATGGTTGCCAGATTTAGATCGTCTAAGTCACGTGTGTTATTCTATCCAGAACAAGACATAAAGCCATTTTATACTAGTAATCGATACGTTGATCTTGTAAAGGAATATCAAGGATTTCAGATTTGCTCATATAATGCATTTTTGGGAATAATTCCAGTTGAATTATGTGATATATATCCAGCTGCTCACAATCTGTCTAATCAAGCTAGGCATGCTGACGAAGCGACGGAGTATTCTTATGACGAAACTATCAAGTCTTTGAAAGCATTTGTAAACTTCAACCATTTTGAAGAAATTGTAATCTACGCGAACCATGCTGTTAGAAACAGTTTGAATAGAAATCAACTAAATCATAGCAATGTAAAAATCCTCGAATATGATAATGACAGAAATTAATTAGCTTAAAATTTCAACGAAAAAGCCGACCTGTGCAATAATTTGGATCCTGTTTCTAATTACTGGAAGCACAAAATGAGGATAAAACAATCCTTCAATATTGTTCGTATTTGTAGGAAAGGCAAGAACCAAATCCATGTCTAAAGACCAGCTCGGTCCAAGTGCGATTATGTATCCAATCGAGTATCGGCACTAGGAAGATGTCCTCACAAATTATTACACGTTATGAGTACCTTCATCTCTAGTTTGCTATGCTTAAGATACTTCCACTGCGTTCTTCATCTCCTTTGGAAGCTCTCTAAATCCGTCTTTATCTACAATGACAACGTTAATGCCATCGCCTGTGCCCGCATTTCTTCGAATGGCCGCTGCAATTGCACGGATTGCTAGTTTGTAGCCATCATCTACTTTTAAGTCGTCTCTGAATTCAGATTCTAAGTATCCATATGCAACGGGAGAACCACTTCCAGTGGATATGAATTTCTCAGTAGTCATTGATCCAAATAGATCAATATTGTAAATTTTGGCTACTTCCTCGGAGTCATAACCAGCCATTATGATTTGCACGTAATAAGGGAAATATCTCTGATTGAAGAGCACGTTTGAGCACAGCCTAGCTGCCGAATGGACAGGCATCAACTTTCTGTTCGAAATTCTATATATATTGGCATTATACCTCATAATGTCGACTAGATTTTGAGCGTCTGCGACACCCCCTGCTATTGTCATGCCTAGATGTCTATCGACCTTCTGAATTTTCATGACATTCCTATCTGCTATGAAGAACCCTGCACTTGCCCTTGTATCAGCAGCAAGGACTACTCCATCGCTACAAGTTAAAGCACAAGTAGTAGTACCTTTTTTTATATGCTCTAGAACATACTTCGAGTATCCGCTATTCTGTAGATCCATCCTACAGGTATGAAACAGATACTAAATTTAAGTATT
>OCZV010000257.1_pt1 | contig 19371 bp, 16 predicted proteins | sample 1539051 | NCBI WGS metagenome assembly OCZV01 (sample SAMEA3113581, study PRJEB22503) | soil metagenome
AAACACGGCATCTCGAAGTGGACGTTTCGCTTTCCGTCGATCGGCCGGCTCACCCATCCGGCGGCGCCGCCTACCCGGAGATGAGATCGGCGATCTCTCCGATCGCCGCCGTAAGGTCGTAGTCCTTCGGAGTGAACACCCGCGCGACTCCCAGCTCCAACAGCTTTCTCTCATCCCCCTCTGGGATCACACCCCCCACAACCACCGGCACTTGCGAGGGGTCGACACCCTCGGCGCGCAGCCGCTCCAGCACCTCGGGCACCAGCCACCCGTGCGCGCCGGAAAGAATCGATACCGCCACCACGTCGACGTCTTCTTCGGCGGCCGCGCGGGCGATTTGTGACGGCGTCAACCTGATCCCCTGATAGACGACCTCGAACCCCGCGTCCCGTGCCCGAACAGCGACCTGCTCGGCTGCGTTCGAGTGGCCGTCGAGGCCCGGCTTAGCGACGAGCATCCGCAACCGCGCCCGTCCCGTCCGCGTCACAGCGGCATTCACGCGCTCGCGTGCCTCCTCGATCCGCTCCCCGGCGGACGCGGCGACATCCGAAACTCCCGTGGGAGCGCGGTATTCGCCGAACACCTCCCGAAGCGCATCGGCCCACTCGCCGCTCGTGACTCCTGCCAGCGCCGCCTCGATCGAAACAGGCATGAGGTCATCCGAACCCTCGGCGGCGCGCCGCAACGCATCGAGGGCGTGCCGCACCGCCGCAGAATCCCTACCGGAGCGAAACTCGCGCAGACTCTCGATCTGCGCGGCCTCGTGTTCGGGATCAACCCTCTGGTAGGCAAGCTCGTCGAGGCCCTCGGTCAAAGGCGATGTCTCCGTCGTCGTGTACCGGTTCACCCCAACGACCACTCGTTCACCCGACTCGATCGCGCGCCGCCGTTCCGCATGCAGCGCGACAAGGCGCTCCTTCATGTAGCCCAACGCATCGACGGAGCCACCTCGCTCGAGTACACGTTCAAGCTCCTCCCCCGCGGCGCCGGCGATCTCCGCCGTCTTGGCCTCGATCACCTTTGAGCCCTCGAAGATGTCGCCGTGTTCGAGCAGGTCCGATTCGAACGCAAGGATCTGCTGCGCCCGCAGCGACCACTGCTGGTCCCAGGAGCGCGGCAGGCCGAGCGCTTCGTTCCATGCAGGAAGCTGAACGGCGCGCGCCCGGGCGTCCTTCGACTGCGTCACTCCCAGCATCTCGAGAAAGATGCGGTAGACATTGTTCTCCGGCTGCTGTGCGGTCAACCCCAGGGAGTTCACCTGCACTCCGTAGCGGAAGCGCCGGAACTTCGGATCGTCCACTCCGTAACGTTCGCGCGTGATCCGATCCCACAGCGCATAGAAGGCGCGCATTTTGCACGTCTCCTCAATGAACCGGATCCCCGCGTTACAGAAGAACGAGATCCGCCCGACCAACCGGGGAAAGTCATCCGCGTCGACCCGTCCCGTCGCGCGGACCGCGTCCAGAACGCAGATCGCGTTGGCGAGCGCGTACGCGACTTCGAGAACCGGATCGGCGCCCGCCTCTTGCAAGTGATAACTACAGACGTTGATCGGATTCCACTTCGGCGTTTCGTGCAGCGTCCATGTGATGAGGTCGCTCGTTAGCCGGATTGATGCCTCGGGGGGAAAGATGTAGGTGCCGCGCGAGAGGTACTCCTTCAGGATGTCGTTCTGGGTAGTTCCGGCGAGCGAGGCTCGCGGCGCGCCGTGCTCGTCGGCAACGGCCACATACAAAGCCAGCAACCACATGGCTGTGGCGTTGATCGTCATTGAGGTGTTCATCTCAGCCATCGGGATCCCGTCGAAGACTGTGCGCATGTCTCCGATGTGTCCGATGGGCACGCCGACCTTTCCCACCTCCCCGGCGGCCATCGGGTGATCCGAGTCGTACCCCGTTTGCGTGGGGAGGTCGAATGCGACGGAAAGTCCCGTTTGGCCTTTTGCCAGATTCGCTTTGAACCGGGCGTTTGTGGCGCCGGGAGTGGCGTAACCCGCGTACGTGCGGAACATCCACGGCCGATCCATGCAGGGATGTTAGTGCCCCTGACCGCTTAAGATCGGCGCCGTGAGCGATCGAATCGAGAAGGTCGGTGTCGTCGGCTGCGGCACGATGGGGTCGGGGATCTGCGAGGTCTCCGCCAGGGCCGGCTTCGACGTCGTCTTCCTCGAAACCGATCCCGAACAGGTCGCCGCGGGCCAGGAGCGGATAGCGCGCAGCGTCGAGCGTGCGGTGTCGAGGGGCAAGATGGAGCGACCCGACGCGGACGCTCTGCTCGCCCGCATCTCCTCGACGACCGAGGTCGGGGGACTCGTGGGTTGCGACGTCGTCTTCGAGGCGGTGCCGGAACACCTCGACCTGAAGCGAGACGTGTTTTCTCACCTCGACAAGGTGCTCGATCCGAAGGCGATCCTCGCGACGAATACATCGTCGCTGCCGGTAATCGACATGGCCGTTGCGACGGAGCGACCGGAGCGGGTGCTCGGCTTCCACTTCTTCAATCCAGCGCAGGTGATGCCGCTCGTCGAGCTCGTTCACACGGTGGCGACGGACGAAGATGTCCTAGCTTCGGCGCGCGAGTTCGCCGAACGACTCGGGAAATCTCCCGTTCCGTGTCGGGACCGGGCGGGGTTCATCGCCAACCTCCTGTTGTTCCCGTACCTCAACTCCGCGGTCCGGATGCTCGACGGAGGCTTTGCTACACGCGAGGACATCGATGCTGCGATGCAGCTTGGGTGCGGGCATCCGATGGGCCCGCTAGCCCTCCTCGACCTCATCGGTCTGGACTCCGCCTATGAGATCTGCGAGGCGCTGTGGCGCCAGTGGCGGGACAGCCAGGACGCGCCGGCGCCGCTGATAAAGCAGTACGTCACTGCGGGCTACCTCGGTCGCAAGACGGGCCGCGGCTTCTACCGCTACGAGGCGCCAGAGTCGTCCCAGATCGTCGACGGTGAAGGTGAGGAGGCCTCGTCCGACGGGTCCGAGTTTGGAGTCATCGGCATCGCCGGCACGGGGCAGATGGCGAGCGGGATCGCGGAGGTTGTTGCGGCGGCCGGACACGAAGTCGTCATGCTCGGCCGCAGCGAGGGATCAACCGAACGTGCGGCCGGCGCCATCGGGAAGAGCCTGGGCCGGCGCGTCGAGAAAGGCAAACTCGATCAGGCGGACGCGGATGCCATCCTCGGGCGTATCACCACGAGCGTGGATTCGGCCGACCTCGTCGCCGCCGACCTCGTCGTCGAAGCGATCGCGGAGGATCCGGATGCGAAGGCAGCGCTGTTCAAGGAGCTTGACGTTGCCACCAAACCCGAGGCGATCCTCGCGACGTCGACCTCGTCGTTGTCGGTAGTCGACCTCGCCGCAGCAACCGGCCGGCCCGATCGTGTCGTGGGACTTCACTTCTTCAATCCGGCGCAGGTGATGAAACTCGTCGAGGTCGTCCGCACCGTTGCGACGTCCGACGAAGTCGATGCACGCGTGGCCGGCTGGGTGCGCTCGATCGGAAAGCGTCCCGTACGGTGCCGGGACCGCGCCGGCTTCATCGTGAACTTCCTTTTGTTCCCGTACCTGAACGATGCCGTCCGGATGCACGAGGAGGGATACGGCGCGCCGGAAGACATCGACAGCGCGATGAAACTCGGCTGCGGGCACCCGATGGGGCCGTTCGAACTTATAGATATCGTGGGTCTCGATGTGACGTTCGCGATCCTCAACCGGCTACACGAAGAGTTCCGGGAGCGCCGCCACGCGCCGGCTCCGCTGCTCGAGCACATGGTGCGCGCCGGATACCTCGGCCGCAAGACCGGCCGCGGCTTCTACCACTACTCATAGCGCGTTCCGATAGAAGTGCTACGCCCGGCGAGCAGCGTTCGCGTGGATGGCGGCGCTGATATATGCGGCGAGCCCCACGGCGACCCCGTCGTAGTTCGCCGTGAAGCGGGGATCGGCCACGTACATGTCGCCGAGGCCGCGGTGGATCTCGTAGTTGCACTCGTAGAACCACCGGGAGATGTGGGCCCGGTGCTCTTCGGCGAGGTCCATCGCCACCTCCCCGGCCGGCTCGGCACCCGACGCCATCGCCTCGGCGAACCGTCGGGTGATGTCCCCGCTCTCGGCCTTGATCGTGATCCAGTCCTCTTTCGAGTACCGGGCGACGCGGCGCTGGGATTCCTTGTAGGCGTCCGAGTCCCCCCACCGCTCCTCGACCTCCTGGGCGTACTCGTCGGGGTTGAAGTCGCCGAAGACCTCGAACCGCTCCTCCGGCGTGAGCTGAATTCCCATCTTCTGTGCCTCCATTTCTCTCTCGATGACTGCCACCATCAATTCCAGGCGCCCGATGCGCTCCTTGAGGAGCTCGTGCTGCCGGCGCAGGTGCTCCGCGGCGCCGGCCTCGGGGTCGTCCAGGATGGCGGCTATCTCCTCGAGCGGAAAGCCGAGCTCCCGGTAGAACAGGATCTGCTGCAGGCGCTCCAAGTCGGAGTCCTGGTAGCTCCGATAGCCGGCCCCAGTGCGTCCACTGGGCCTCAGAAGCCCGATCTCGTCGTAGTGGTGCAACGTCCGGATCGTCACTCCAGAGAGCCGGGCCACCTGTCCCACCGTGAAGACCGTCGCTTCCCTCTTCATGCGGACCAACGTAGACCCTCACGTTGGGTGAGGGTCAAGCCCGGCCACCCCCGCGAAATGCTCGATTTCCTTGACCGCGTTCAATCGCACGCCATAACGTGCGGGCCGATGCTGGAGCGGACGAAATGGGGCGCCGGCGCGCGGGGCCGGCGACGTCGATGGGCGGTGGCCACGCTGCTCGCAGCCGCCACGGTGGCTGCGCTGGTCCCGGTTTCGGCGGAAGCACAGAAGACGGGCGGCTGGACTCGGAAGAGGAAGCTCGCGCCGGGTGTCGTCTTCACGAAGATCAAAGATCCCAAAGGCCCGTGGCGGATCTTTATCCTATCCGTCCGCCCGGACAAGGCCGCCACGATCGATACGGTTCTCGCCGGCGATCAGCTGGCAGGATTCGAGCGAACCAGCTCGATGTCCGGGCGGTCGGGAGCGATCGCTGCTTTCAACGGTGACTACGCCACCGGGGTCGGCCGTCCGGTCCACACGTTTGCGCGCGATGGTTTCCTGGATCAGTCGGAGACTTCGTGGGGTCGCAACTTTTCGATGGACGCCGGGAAGACTGCGTCATACATGGGACATCCCCAGCTCGTTGCGACGTTACGGGACACAGTCACCGGACTCGTTACTTCCATCAAACGTGTCAACAACGGCGCGCCGGGGTCCAACAAGGTGAACATGTACACGCCGGCCGGGCGCGACATCGAGCTTCCACCAAAATTCGCGTGTTCGGCCCGGCTTTATCCGATTGAGGGACCGCGCCTGAACGAGGGCGGGACGGGGATCGAGTCGTTCCACACAGTCGACACCGTGAAGTGCAGGAACCGGCGACTTGGCCGACAAGGTGGTGTTGTCGTCGCGACCCCAATAAACGGCAATCGAGCTGGAGAGATTTCGCAGATCGTGCCCGGACAACAGGTTGCGTTGTCGTGGTCGCTGGGATGGCCCGGCGTGTTCGACACAATCGGCGGCAACCCGGTGATCGTCAGTGACGGTCGGATCGTATGGGAGGACGTCAACGGGAACACGCCGTTCCACAACCGCAATCCGAGAACCGGCGTAGGCGTTACGGTCGATGGACGTGTGCTCCTCATCGCAGTCGATGGGCGGCAGCCCGGCTACAGCAAGGGAATGACGCTCCGGCAGTTCGCCCGGCTTTTCCAAAACAACGGCGCAGTCGACGCCCTCAACTTGGACGGCGGCGGCTCCACCACCGTGGTCATCAACGGCAAGATAAAGAACCGCCCCTCGGACGGCCACGAGCGATCCGTGTCGTCGGCGCTGGTAGTCCTGCCCGGCCCGGATCCGGGCGAGCAGGCCCCTCAAGCCTCCGAGAGCACCGTGGGTGGTGCAGGTGCGGGCGCGTGGAGCGACGCGTCGACCGACCCCGGCTCCACCGGCGGCCTGGCCGCCTATCTCCGCGCCGAGACCGGCCGGGTGCCGCGATCCCTGCGCGCGGCCGAACGGGCCTTTACCGCGGACTAACCCGCGAACCGTTCGCGCTCATTCATCGGATTCCGCAGTTGAGCGCGAACAGTTCGGAAATCAGCGGGCGTCGCCGCGGCCTGCACGGCCGGGGTACTCACGGCCTCCGAACGCGAACCGAGTGGACAGACGCCACGCATCCTCGACCGAAAAACGATCGCGGTAGTCGAACATCCCGAGGCGGCGGCCCTGCGCGCGTCCGGCGCGCCGCCAGATCGAGGGAGCTGCCGCGGAGCGCTGCCCCTCAACGTGTTGTTCCAGGGCGCGCCGAAGGACTCTCAGTTCCGACTCCGTCGGTTTGCCGTCGACCGAGACGAGTTCCAGGCGGCGCTTCTTCTCGTTCATAGCTCGATCACAGCGGAATGTTCCCGTGTTTGCGCTGCGGGATCATCTCCCGTTTGGATCGCAACATCTCCAGTGACTGCACCAGCCGGCGGCGCGTGTCCTGCGGCTCGATAACGTCGTCGATGTAGCCGCGTTCGGCGGCGATGTAGGGATTGGAGAAACGTTCCTCGTAGTCCGATATGAGCTCGCCGCGTTTCGCTGCTGGGTCCTCGGCCGCGGCGATCGTCCTGCGGTGGATGACGTTGACGGCGCCCTCGGCGCCCATCACCGCGATCTGCGCGGTAGGCCATCCGAAACAGATGTCCGCACGGATGTGCTTGGAGTTCATGACCACATACGCACCCCCGTACGCCTTGCGGGTTATCACGGTCATACGCGGAACTGTGGCCTCGCTGAACGCGTAGAGAAGTTTGGCGCCGTGCCGGATGATTCCCGTGTACTCCTGCTCGGTGCCCGGCAGGAAGCCGGGAACGTCGACGAATGCGATCAGGGGGATGTTGAACGCGTCGCAGAAACGAACGAAGCGCGCGCCCTTCGTGGACGAAGTGATGTCGAGCGTTCCGGCGAGCACCTGCGGCTGGTTTGCCACTATTCCCACGGGATGACCCGCGAGGCGGGCGAGGCCGCAGATGATGTTGCGAGCCCAGTGTGAATGAACCTCGAAGAACTCGCCGTCGTCGAACACTGAAGCGATGATCTCGTGCATGTCGTAGGGCTTGTTCGGCGAGTCGGGAATAAGGTCGACGAGATCGTCGCATTCCCGCATGGGATCGTCGGTCGGCGGGAAGTAAGGGGCCGACTCAAAGTTGTTCGAGGGCAGGAACGACAGCAGATAGCGGATCTGCTCGAGACAGTCATCGTCATCGCCCGCCACGAAGTGTGAGACGCCCGACTTCGACGCATGGCTCATAGCACCACCGAGCTCCTCCTGCGTCACGCTCTCCCCGGTCACCGCCTTGATGACATCGGGACCGGTAATGAACATGTGTGACGTTCCGGTAACCATGAACACGAAGTCGGTAATTGCAGGCGAATACACGGCGCCGCCGGCGCACGGCCCCATGATCGCGGAGATCTGTGGGATCACTCCGGAGCACCGGACGTTGCGGTCGAAGATGTAGCCGTAGCCCGCGAGTGATGACGCCCCCTCCTGAATCCTCGCTCCCCCCGAATCGTTGAGTCCGATGACCGGCGCGCCGGTCTCGAGGGCCAGGTCCATGATCTTGCAGATCTTCTCGGCCATAACCTCGCCGAGCGACCCGCCGAAGCGGGTGAAGTCCTGCGCGAACGCGAAGACCTTCCGGCCGTTCACCGTGCCCCATCCCGTGACGACCGCGTCGCCGTACGGGCGGCGGTCCTCGATCCCGAATCCATGCGCTCGGTGCCGGACAAGGGCGTCGGTCTCGACGAAACTTCCGGGGTCGAGGAAATGCTCTATTCGTTCGCGGGCCGTGAGTTTGCCGCGCTCGTGCTGCCGCTGGATGGCTTCCTCGGCGTCTCCGACCATCGCCTTCTGTTTGAGCCCCCGGAGCTCGTCGAGCCGCTCGGCGATGCTCTTAGGGGCCCGCGTTCGGCCTGCGGCGGAGCCCTCCTGAGGTGCAGGTTGTTGTTGAGTTGCCATGGCCGGAGTCTAGTCCGCGATTTGCCTGAGGGGACCTCAGGCACAAGGGGCAGCGGCCCTCGGCGTCGAACTGACATCCATGAGATCCGTCGCAGCGTCGTTCGGCGCGCCCGTTAGGGCACTGCTCCGCGCATTCGGGCGATTACAAGAACGCCGGAGGCTGGCGCGATCGGCGCGCCGGTTCTCGCTGCGGACGGGTGCGATGGTGGAGGAGCAGCTCTCGTTTGCGGCGACCCTGGTTCGGGCCGGCGAGGTCGGTGCGGCGCGCCGGCTGATCGAAGAGGTCAAGCACGATCTGCTGCTCGAGGGGAACGCCCTGGTCCACTTGGTGGAGGAGCTCGGTGGCGGGGTGGAGCCTGTAGCGGACCGGCGGTGCAGCCGGCTCAGTACGGTTCGAAGTGGCTGGCGCCGTCCACCATTCCGCCGACCAGCCGCACCGGCTCAACGTGCACGGAGCCGGCGTCCTCAGTGACCGTGCCGATTCGCTGGGCCCGGTATCCCTGCGCCCGTACCGCGGCAAGGGCCGCCTCGGCCTCGTCGGGATGGACCACGACGACGAGACCAATGCCCATGTTGAACACCCGATACATCTCGGCGGCGGGGATCTCACTCGCCTCCTGTATGAGACCGAAGATCGGCGGCGGACTCGGAAGTTCTTCCACCCTGTATCCGACCGGGGCCTCGAGGCGGCACAGATTTGCGAAACCGTCGCTGGTTATGTGCACCAGGCCCTGGGTGGCGATCCCGGCGCTCCACATGGCCGTCGCAGCACGCACGTAGATCTCCGTGGGTTTGAGAAGTTCGTCGCCGAGGGCGCGTCCGAGGCGGGGGATCTCATCGCCCAGCCGATAACCGGCGCGCTCGAGGAGGGCCCTGCGCGCAAGAGTGAGTCCGTTCGAGTGGATCCCCGACGAATGGAGACCGATGAGTACGTCCCCAGGCTCCACGGCCGCTCCGGTGACGATGCGGTCGGGGTGCACTACACCAATGCACGTCCCCACCAGGTCGAAGGCACGTTCGTCTCCGGCGACCTTGCCGTCGGAACCGATAACCTCCGGGAGCTGCGCCAGCTCGCCTCCGGGAATCGCGATACCGGCTTCCTTCGCTGCCGCCCCAAGCCCTCGCAGGATCTCGTCGGCGCGCCGGGGGTGGAGGGTGTGGACGCCCAGGTAGTCGACCATCGCGATCGGGCGTGCGCCCACACAAATGACGTCGTTGACGTTCATCGCGACGCAGTCGAAGCCGACGGTGTCGTAACGGTCGAGCGCCGCCGCCACTATGGTCTTCGACCCAACGCCGTCGGTCGTGATCGCTATCGCCAGGTCATCCGAAACCTTGACGGCACTGGCATAGCCCCCGAATGAGGTCAGAACCTCACCGTCCTGCGGGAGGCCGAGTGTGGGACCGAGATGACGGACCACCGAGGACAGCGCGTCGCTCTGTCCCTGCACGCCTGCCTGCTCGTACGTGCTCACGAGGCGACCCTAGCCCATGGGCTCCTGCGGTCCAAGGGTTGCAGCCTCCCGGTGCCGAGCGCCGGCGCGTCCGGGAAGCCTCAGGGCTGCCACGAAGACCAGCGCGGCGGGCACGGCTCCTGCGACGTAACCCAGTTCGAAGCCGCCGCGCTCCGATATCAATCCGATTGCCGTCGGGGCCGTCAGGTAACCGAGGTCGCCCGCCATCTGGTTGACGCCCACCGCGGCCCCGGACCCCTCTCGGGGGATCGAATCGGCGAGCAGTCCCCCCGCCGCCGCGCCTCCAGCGGCGATTCCTCCTCCGACGGCGATCATCAGCGGGTAGTACGCCCATGCAATTCCCGAATCGAGTTGGCCGAGAAGAGCGGTTGCCGCGGCGGTCACGGCCAGAGACGGGAGCAGTACGGCGCGCCGCCCGAATCGGTCCGCCGCCCGGCCGGCGAAGATCAGAGTGATGATCTCTCCGACGGCGAGCATCGTGACCGCAAGCCCGATCTGGCTCGCGGTCAACACCAGCTCCTGCTCTGCGAACACAGGGCCCACCGTCTGCAGCGGTCCCGAGATCGTCCACCATCCGACGAGCGTGGCCAGCAGGGCGACGACGTAGCGGACGTCGCCGAGCATCGGGCGCGCCGCCCGCAGGGCCTCCAGGGGAGACCGTCGCACGCGCGGGCGCTCGTGGCCGTCCCCCTCCGCCATGACGATCCAAGCGATCACGCTCGCGATCAACAGGCCAGTTGCATAGAAGTGAAACGGGGCCGCGAGTCCGAACCTCCCGGCCACCAGTCCTCCAAGAGCCGGTCCGGCGCCGATGCCGACAAGGAAGGAGGCTCGGAACGCCCCGGTGGCGCGTCCCATCGCCTCGGGCTCGATAATTCGCAGGATCCGGTTGTTTAGACCGGCGATGAACAAAGCCGAGCCGGCGCCGCCTATTCCTCGTGCGACCACCAGCTGCGGGAAGCTCTGCGCAAAACCGGCTGCGTACGAAGACCCGGCCACGATGAGAAGCCCCGCGATGGTGCAGGCGCGCTCCCCGAACCGGTCCACCACCAGCCCGCCGACGAGTCCGAACGAGAACCGGGTCGAGCCAAAGACGAACTGGATCAAGCCAATGACCGCCAGTCCCACGCCGAAGGATTTCGCGTATAGGGGGAGTACCGGAATGACCATCCCAAAGCCAAGCGCGACGGTGATCGAGATCGCCATCAGGTTGCGGAACTCCGGCCTCCGCCACGGCGAGGTACCGGCGAGGTCCTCCGTCGTCGGCTCTGTCACGGAAGGCACAACTTATGAGGCACCCGCGTCATTCCTACGCGTGGTCGGAGCGCTGGACGAGTTCGACGAGGACGCCGTGATTGCCCTTGGGGTGAACGAAGGCGACCAAATGTCCTCCGCCCCCGCGCCGTGCCTGATCGTCGATGAGGGTAGCTCCCGCGGACTCGAGCTGAGCGAGACTCGCCGCCACGTCGTCGACTTCGTAGGCGATGTGGTGCAAACCTTCACCGCGCCGCTCGATGAATTTGGCCACCGTGCTGGTTTCTGCAGTCGGGGCGATGAGCTGGAGAAACGAATCACCGAGCGGGAGCATCGCCTCCTCGATGCCGTCGCTCTCGACGCGCTCCCGATGGCTCACCTCGAGGCCCCACACGTCTTTGTAGAACGCGAGCGCCGCTTCCATGTCGGCAACGGCCAGTGCGACGTGTTGGATCTTGCTCAGCATGAGTCCGATCCTAGTGGGGCGCCTAGAATGGCGAGGAACCCACCACCATCAGCCAGGAGATGATCGGACATGGCTTCCTCCGTGATCGTTTCTGCAGGTCGCACGGCCATCGGCAAGTTTGGAGGCGCGGTATCGACCCTGCCGGCCGTGGAACTCGGCGCCCATGCGATCAGGGGAGCCCTCGAAAGGGGAGGGCTCTCGGGCGAGCAAATCGACTACGTGATCATGGGTCAGGTGCTGCAGGCGGGCACGGGCCAGATCACCGCCCGCCAGGCCGCGGTCGGAGCCGGCATTCCAAAGAGCGTGCCGGCCATCACGATCAACAAGGTCTGCCTGTCGGGTCTGAACGCCATCGCTCTGGCCGATCAGCTCATTCGGGCGGGGGAGGTCTCGGCCGTTGTGGCCGGCGGGATGGAGTCGATGGACCAGGCCCCCTACCTGCTGCCCAAGGCGCGCACGGGCTACCGCATGGGCGACGGCCAGCTCGTGGACTCGATGATCTACGACGGGCTGTGGGACGCCTTCAACCACAGGCACATGGGCGACCAGTCCGACGACGTGAACAAGGAGTTCTCCATCGCACGGACCGAGCAGGACGAATGGGCGGCGCGTTCGCATCAGCGCGCTCATGCCGCAACGGTTGACGGCCGCTTCGCGGAGGAGATCGTTCCCCTCGAGATCCCTCAGCGCAAAGGCGATCCGATCACGTTCAAGACCGATGAGGGGATCCGCGCAGACGCAACTGCCGAATCGCTCGGCGCTCTCAAGCCCGTATTCCAGTCGGATGGCACCATCACCGCGGGCAACGCGTCTCAGATTTCCAACGGCGGCGCGGCGGTCGTGGTGATGAGCCGGGAGCGCGCCGAGGAGCTCGGAGTCGAGCCGATCGCCGAGATCGTTGCCCACGGCATGTCCGCCGACGAGCCGCCCTATCTCCACACGGTTCCGGCAATGGCGATCACCGCTGCGCTCAAGAAGGCCGGCGCGTCGCCCACCGATCTCGACCTAATCGAGATCAACGAAGCGTTTGCAGCCGTCGCGCTCCACTCGACGCGGATGCTGTTCGACGGCAACGGCGCGGCCGAGGAAAAGGTCAACGTCAACGGCGGCGCGGTTGCATTGGGGCATCCGATCGGCTGTACCGGAGCGCGCCTCACGGTGACGCTGCTGCACGAACTGCGCCGGCGCGGCGGCGGCCTCGGTGCGGCGGCTCTGTGCGGCGGAGGCGGCCAGGGCGACGCCGTGATTTTCCGGGTCTAAAGGCGACCTGTCTGCGTTTATTCATTGAAATCCGCAATTAACCGCAGACGGTTCGGCTAAGGGAGGCCCTCCGTTGAGAAGCGGGCGAACGGTTTCCCTTTGGGTGGGATCGCGCGCACTTTCAACTCGGTCTCCGTGGCAGTGATGTAGAGGAAATGGTGCCGGGAGCGGCATTTCGCCGTGAACCACGCTTTGCCGCACTCGTAGGGCCAGGCTCCGCCGCCGCCGGTTACGACATACCTGAGTCCCTTGAGCGGCTTGCTGACCGAATACAAGTGATCGTGGCCGTTAAGAACCAGATCGACGCCCCGCTTCCGGAACAGCCGCGGCATCCAATCTGAGAAGCCGGGCGTCGGGCCGTGCGGTCCAGGCGAGTAAACCGGATGGTGGAAGACGACGATCGTCCAGACGTCGCCCTCCTCCGCAATCGTCTTCCTGCGCAGCCACTTCTTTCGAATCTTGTTTGAGTTCGCGATAACGAATCGCACTCCGGATTCCCGCACGACGTAGTTGCGTCGTTTCATTCCGAATGCCGGCTCCTCGAGCTCAGGTTTTCCGCTTTCGGTCAGGACGTCGTGATTGCCGAGGCTGGAGCGGAAGCGCACTCCCGCACTCAGGAGGCAGTCGAAGAGCGTGAAGAAGTTGTCCTCGAAATACTTGGGCGCGCCGTCGGGATAGATGTTGTCTCCGGTTGTGATCACGAGGTCGAACGGGTGTGACTCGCGGTACTTGCACATCCGGGCGGCGATCCGGTCCTCGAAGTCGAGCCCCGAGCCCCAGTCGCCGATAACGGCAAAACTCAGCAAGTGTTCGTCTGGCTCTTGTGCTCGATCGGCGGCGCCGATCGAAGCCGCTAGCAGCAAGACAACTAGGCTGATCACGCCGCCATTTTCCCCGGTTCCCCGACCTGTTCGCGACCACTCACGCATACCGTGAGTCAGCGCGAACAGTCCGGCGCGGGGTTCAGTCGCCGAGGTGGCGGAACGCCTCGATGGCGTCGATGTGGCGCGCCCGCAGCTCTGGGTTGGTGACGCCCATGCCGTCCTCCGGCGCCAGGACCCGGATCCCGATCTTTCCGTGATGCAGGTTGCGGTGCACCTGGTAGGCCGCCTCGCCGGTCTCTTCAAGAGGGAAGGTGCGCGACAAGATGGGGTGGATCTTCCCCAGGCAGGCCAAGCGGTTCGCCTCCCACGCTTCTTTGTAGTTGGCGAAGTGTGACCCGATGATGCTCTTCAGGTTCATCCACAGATAGCGGTTGTCGTAGGTGTGCTCGTAGCCCGACGTCGACGCACAAGTGACGATCTTTCCGCCGCGTTTCGCCACGAAGACGCTCGCTCCGAATGTGCTTCGACCCGGGTGCTCGAAGACGATGTCTGGATCCTCGCCGGCGAGCTCGCGGATGCGTTTACCGAAGCGTCGCCACTCGGACTGATCGGCGACCTCACCGTCCCAGAATCGATAGTTGTCGGCGCGCCGGTCGATCACGTGCTCGACCCCGATCGAATTGAGGAGCTTCACCTTGTCCTCAGACGACACGACACCCACCGGGATCCCGCCACCGTTCATCACGTACTGACACGCAAACCCGCCCAGACCGCCGGAGGCTCCCCATACGAGAACAACATCTCCTTGCTTCATCTGCGCGCCGTTCGACGAGACGAGCATCCTGTAGGCGGTCGACGAGACGAGGCCCAAACAGGCCGCCTCCTCCCACGTGAGGTGCTCCGGTTTGGGCATGAGCTGGTTCGACTTGACCATGGCGATCTCGGCAAGTCCGCCGAAGTTCGTCTCGAAGCCCCAGATACGCTGCTCTGGGTCGAGCATGGAGTCGTCGTGGCCTGTGGGTGCCTCCATGTCGACGTAGTTGCAGTGGACCGTCACCCTGTCGCCCGGTTTCCAGCGCGTCACGCCGGGCCCGGTCCGCAGAACGACGCCGGAGGCATCCGAGCCGACGATGTGGTAGTCGAGGTCGTGGCGCGCCGCGAGTTCGCTTTCTCGGCCGAACCGCTTGAGGAACTTGAACGTTGAAATGGGCTCGAAGATCGAGGTCCACACCGTGTTGAAGTTGATCGCCGAGGCCATAACCGCTACAAGGCATTCGTTCGGGCCGAGCGGCGGCAGCGGCACGTCCTCGACGTGGAGCGCCTTGCGTGGGTCCTTGACGGCCGTTTCGAGTCCCTGGAACATCGTCTGCTCGTCCTTGTGCGTCACCGCCGCAACGATGTGATCCGGAAGCTCTAGCGCTCCGATCTCGTCGCCTGGAGCACCCTCGAGCACGGCCGTTCTGATCCCCTCGATGGTTCCAGCCACTCTGCCTCCAAGTCTTCTCGGCTCGCCCGGACCATAACGCGGTGGGCCGGGCGACCCGACCCTAACGAACACACTTGTTGCACCAGTCGTTTGTCGAGCGTTGGGCGTGCAACAAGTGTCTTCGCAGACTGTTACCCGGTTACCATGCGGTTATGGAGGGTCTCAGCTTTTCCTTCACCGAGGAGCAGGAAGCTTTCCGCCTCTCGGTGCGCCAGCTGGCGGAGGACAAGATCGCCCCACGTGCCGCCGAGATCGACGCCGCCGACGAGTACCCGTGGGACATCGACGACCTCCTGGTCAAGGCCGGGTTCGCCGGTGTGTCGTACCCGGAGGAGCACGGCGGTGCCGGCGGAGGGGCCGTAGAGCTCTGCATTCTCGTAGAAGAGCTTTCCCGGGCGTCTGCCGGCGTGGCATTGATCCCCGCGGTGAACAAGCTGGGCGCCATTCCCGTCCTTCTGGCGGGCTCTGACGAGCAGAAGCGGCTCGTGTGTGAGGGGATCACGGAGGGAACCCACCGAATGTCGTATTGCCTGACCGAGCCGGGCTCGGGCTCGGATGCGGCGGCGATGCGGAGCAGGGCGGTGCCGGACGGGGACGATTGGGTGATAACCGGCTCGAAAAGGTTCATTACCGGTGCGGGAGCGGCCGATCTCTACACCTACTTTGCGGTTACCGATCCCGAGGGAGAAAAGGGACGCAACATCACGGCGTTCCTCGTCGCCAAGGATTCCCCAGGCTTCTCTCTCGGCCGCAAGGAAGACAAGATGGGTATCCGTGGATCGCCGACACGTGAAGTGATCCTGGAGGAGTGCCGCGTCCCGGCCTCGCACGTCATCGGTGACGTGAACGGGGGTTTTCAGATCGCAATGAGGACGCTCGACTTCTCGCGACCGACCATCGCCGCACAAGCGCTCGGCATCGCTCAGGGGGCATTTGATTTTGCGGTTGGGTATTGCTCGGAGCGAAAGCAGTTCGGGAAGCCCGTGTCGGCGTTCCAGGGGATGCAGTTCATGTTCGCGGACATGGCAATGAAGATCGAGACGGCGCGCCTGGCTGTGTATCGAGCCGCCAACGCGGTCGACGACAACGAGCCCAACGTCTCCTACTGGGCGGCCATCGCAAAGTGTTACGCCTCCGATGTCGCGATGTCGGTGACGACTGATTGCGTACAAGCGCTCGGCGGCTACGGTTATGTCCGCGAGTACCCGGTGGAACGTTTCATGCGCGACGCAAAGATCACACAGATCTATGAGGGGACGAATCAGATACAACGAGTGGTCATCGCTCGCAAAGTTTTCGGCAGGTAGAAATGAGTACTCGCATTGATTTGCCTCCACCGCCTGTAGTTCTCGATCGCGGTGGTGGAGGATCCGGCTGGGTGAAGCTGGCCAAAGCGACCGACGACATCGACGCGCACCTGTTGATCGGACGTTTGAACGAGGCCGGCATCGAGACGATGGCGGTCAAGGATCGCTCCGAACCCGGCACGTGGATGTTCCTCGGTGGATCCAATCCCTGGGCACCGGTTGTGATCATGGTTCGCCCGCTTCAGCTGGAGGATGCGCGCCTCGTCCTGGCGGAGATCTCGTACGACGCGCCGGCCGTCGAGCCGTCGGTCGCCAGAACGCCGAAGAAGGGGTGGAGATTGCCGGTCGTTTGGTGGGTCACGGCGTTGATCCTGGGAGTCCTGCTGTCCTTCCTCGCTCTCCTTCAGGTTGCCCAATCCTTTCCCGCGTGTAAGGCGCTTCCGTTCTGCTCCGAGTCAGAGGCGCGGCCCTGAGGGGTAGGCCTGTGCCTCGACCAGCAATGTCGGTAGGGTTCAGTGGGCGAAAAAGCTGCGCCTGGCTGCGTTCTCGGTCGGGCACGTACGCTCCTGGTACGCACCCTCCCTGCGGCCTTGCCAGGCTTGTTTTTCGCGCCGCAGAACCTCGCAAACATCACTGGCCGAGGCACGTAGTTGTGGAGATCCTGCGAAGGCCGGCCGCTAGAGACGCGACCGGCTCGATAATCGCCATCTATGCGTAATCCCTTCCGCAGGCGGAAAGGCCGGCATCTGTCCCCGGACCAGGTCACGGGGCTAATCCGCAGTGTGCGGGTGAAGGAGCGCCGCCGTCTGGGGTGGCTCCGGAAGAAGTGGGTGGTCATCCCCTCCATCATCGTTTTGATCCTCGGCGCCGTAGGCGGCTACGGGCTCTGGTACTACTACTCGTTGCAGGGCGACATCCAGGAACCCATCGACGAGGTGGTGCCTCAGAAGGATCCGGAGGAGCCGTTCACTGCGCTGCTCGTCGGCTCCGATTCGCGCGAGGGATTGACCGAAGAGGAACAGGATGATCTCGGCGCGCAGGATGTAGAGGCCGACGGCACCGTCATCTCGGGTGAGCGCGCCGATACCCTCATTGTTGCGCGCATCGATCCGGCCAACAACAGAGTCACAATGGTGCAGTTCCCGCGCGACCTCTACGTTCCGATTTCGGGCGGGGGGAGCAACAAGATCAACTCCGCGCTCCTCGACGGAAAAGGCGAGCTCGTCCAGACGGTTGAGGACCTTACCGGCCTCGACATCAACGTTTACGTTCAGGTGAACATCGCCGGATTCCGCGATCTCGTCGATGCGATCGATGGCGTCGACGTGTGCATCCCGGAACCGATTCCATTCGATTCCGCTACCGGTATCGAGGTCACCGAGGAAGAGGTTGGGATGGTTCACTTTGGCGGTGAGCGGGCACTTCGTTTCGTTCGGTCCCGCAAGGTCTTCGGCGAGGGTGACTTTGCTCGCATCCAGAACCAGCAGAAGTTCCTATCGGCTGCAGTGAACAAGGTCACGTCGGTGGGTACGTTCCTTAGCTTCAGCAAGCTGCTGAGCATCAAACGCGCCGCCGGGAAGAACCTCAAGGTAGACAGCAATACCGACCTTCGAGAGCTCTACAACCTCATGAAGAGGTTCAGGGAATTCGACCCGGAGAACTACGAAGCCTACACCGCGCCTAATCTCGGCACTGGCTCAAACGAAGCGGGGTCGGTCGTCATTCCGGACGACGCGGCGCTCGCGGCGATGTTTCACGCGATGGGGAACAATGAGTCTCCCAAGGATGCGGGCAACATTCCAAACGATGTCGACCCAGCTTCCATCCGGGTGGGCGTCTACAACGGGACGAATCCCGAGGAGACCGTCGCCGGACCTGCATCCGAGGAACTCGAGGAGGCCATTGCCATCGACGGGAGTACGGTGAACGTCGTCGAAGTGGCGAATGCCCAGCGCTACAACTACCGAAAGACCGTCGTTCAGTACGAAAGCGATGCGCGCCAGGAGGCCGAACTCGTCGCCGCGGCACTCCCCGGTGCCAAGTTGAAGGAGGGCGACACGCCGATCGGCATCGATGTAGCGGTCACCGTGGGGAAGAAGTTCGAGGTGCAGCGTCTCGTCGACATCATTCCGATCGACCTTCCGAAACCCGGCGAGCTGCCTGCGGTCTGCCGGTGACGTCGATCTCACACCGTTTTCGGCCGGCACGAGCGGAGCCGTCGGGTGCGTTGGTGTTGTTTCACGGCCGCGGGGCGGACGAGAACGACCTCTGGCCGCTGTTCGACGTCCTCGATCCGGATGGCCGGCTTGTGGGCGCGTGCCCGCGCGGTCCATTGAGCGAGCCGCCCGGCGGAGCGCACTGGTACAGGCTGCATCGCGTCGGCGCGCCGGATCCGCCCACCTTCAAAGAGACGTTTGCGGCGGTTGAGTCGTGGCTCGATGGTTTCGGGCGGGAGACGGGGGTGCCGCTGTCACGCACCGTGCTCGGCGGCTTCTCCCAGGGCGCTGTGATGACGTACTCGCTGTCGCTGGGGGAGGGGCGGCCACAGCCGGCGGGCTTGATGGCGTTCAGCGGCTTCATGCCGGCCGTTCCGGATTTCAAGCTCGATCTGAACGATCGGTCGGGCTTCCCGGTGGTTATCGGCCACGGCACCTTTGACTCGGTGATCGGCGTCGACTTCTCGCGCGCCGCTCGGAGCGCGCTGGAGGCTGCCGGCGCCGAGATCACCTACCGGGAGTCGCCGATGCCACACACAATCGATCCGGCGTTCTTGGATGAAGTGCGGGAGTGGCTGGACGCGCGCTTCCCGGCGCGCTGAATTCCGCAGCTGCCTAAGAAGAAATCGAAAAAGTTCGACGACGAAGCTGTTTCGATCGCTTACTTGTCACACCCTCTTGATTCAATCGAGGCATGGCAACTACACAGATCCACGATGTGGTGGAGGGACTCGAGAAGGCCAACGCAAACCTCGAACCTGAGCTACTGACGACGGATTCGGCGCGCCAACTCCTGGACGAATACGCGCGCGCCGAGAAGCTCGTCTCGTTTGGAAAGGCGGTGCTGGCGCAACGAGTTGACGACGCGGCGTTGGTCGCCCGGGCCACAGGGACCTCCATTGGGAAGGCGAAGCAGACACTGGAAACAGGCGTGGCGCTCAAGGACGCGCCTGAGGTCGGTGATGCCCTGGCACGCGGTGAGGTGTCTTTAGATCAGGCCGGCGAAATAGCAAAGGCCG
>OCZV010000258.1_pt1 | contig 19369 bp, 20 predicted proteins | sample 1539051 | NCBI WGS metagenome assembly OCZV01 (sample SAMEA3113581, study PRJEB22503) | soil metagenome
GCTCAAGTCCCAGAGGTGGGATGGCCAGTTGCCTCTGGTCGTTGGTGGTGGAGGAACAGGAGCAAATGGTCAGTCAGTGACTCCATTCATAGAGATTCCAACGAGCAGGAATGAATTTGAATCAGCAAACACAGAAAATACAACTTCGGCTTCGTCACGTTTTGCCAGCAGTGGAGAAACTTTGCAGAGCGTATTAAACAATACGTTAGTAACAAATGCAACAGAATAATCATTCGAGTATCGAGTAAACCAAACCCATCAAGTAACCGACCTGCTTCATATGAAAAAGAGTAAAAAAAGGATTCTTTCACCCCTTGGTTGACTAGCAAATAAGTGATACCATGATCCAATCTTCCAAAACTGGACGCCAAAATTGCTTGAGAATTGTTAAGATGGACTAGTGAAATTTAGCTTTTTTCTTTATTTTTTTCCTCACATTCCCTAAGTTGGAGTCCGGATTATCATTGACGTTCAAACAGCAGCCTCTGTTAACCTGTCACTAATATGATGTATATCCCAACTTGTTACTGGCCCATGATCTTTCGCGGTATTATTCTTTTCACCACCGCCAGATCGTGTGGGGAGCCTAAATTTGTCCTGCTTCACTATCCGATCTACTATTAGTGCTGCCATTGGCAATGCTCCAGTTGCCCCTGGAGAATTGTAATTTAGCATGTGCACAGAGTAGTCATTTTCTGTGATAAAGATGTCAGGTACAAACTTACCATTTAGATCAATTACAGAGGACCTAATTCCCGATGTCCCTTTCTTACTAAATAGAGAAGAATCAAGTGCGGGAAGAAACTGCTTTGCCCGATTTATCATCACTTTCTTAGATAGAGAGCTCTTTAACTCGTGAAGAGCAAGTGTTACAAATTTCTCATCCGTGAATAGACTAATCAGGCCTACTCTTCCAGCATCTGTGATAGATTGCAGTATTTTTGGTAATATTAATCTCATATTTTGCTTCCAGTTGTATGCAAAAGGGCCCGATACCAAGACTGCATTAGGTCCCACCTCCCTTCTTCCATCAATCCTGACAATCCAGTGAGGGTCAAGAAATGGATATTCGGGATAACGAGGGACAGAGTAGATGCTTCTCTTTGTTAGGTTCCTAAAAGATGATGGGGCGACCCAATACTCACCTCTAAAATACAAGGCCGAAAAGCCTTTGGCCAGACCCATACCATGAGCAATTCCGAGAGCCGCCCCTCCTGCTACGTTAATTAGATAGTCTGCGGATAGCTCAACGAGAGAAGACCTTTGTTTGTCACGGGCGGAATGCATGAAATTTTCCGGATCGTTTGCATCAGGGAGAGATCCTGGTCGCGCGCTGGCGGAGAGGGTCGTTTCTGGGATTCCCAATGTTTGGAGTACCTTAAGTCGAATGTTATGTCGATGCTGTCGTATTGAATCGTGGTTAAGATCTCCGAAGCATTGGTTTACGTACTGATTCACAGACCCTGACTTTATTGATACAACTTTGGCTCCGAACATTGCCTCACATCCTAGATTTCGTGAATCTGTCAAAAGGCTCCTGGTAATTTCACCGTAGTTAACCGAGGCATCCTTAGTGCAATAGATGGCACCAGTACATCTGACATTTGGTTCCAAAGCCGTTACCGCTTGCCTATCCAGATATTGGAGCTCCTCTTGACTTAGGCCATTTGAATATCCCCATTCAAGATACTTGTGCAACTCAGCTATTCCATTTTCGTCTATAGCTACCTCCAAAATGCCATCTTTAATGAATGGCAGATGCCTTGATTTACAATAATCGGAGAGCATTTCGAAACCAATTGAGGCAGACCTTGCAAACAATTTTCTCTTTGAGGGATCATAGAGGAATGGAGCATGTACCTTTCCAGTATTTCTAGAGCTGGCATGTAACGCCGGAGAAGCTTCCTGTTCAATAATAAGTATCCGTGTACCTATTCCGAGATTATAGGACAATAAATAAGCTATAGAACATCCGAGGATTCCCCCACCAATTATAACGACATGATAGTGCTTTCCTTCACTCAATTCGAATTACTTCGTACCGATTACTTCTTGCTTAGACAAGCCATTTTATTCTTTATAGGGCCTCTACGGAAGAATAGCTACATTGAAAATAACTATATATAATTTCCTCCCCTAAAACTATCAATGAGAGTACTTCTAGCTGAGGACAATCCTGATACTCTGTTTTACTACGATGTGCTTTTTGAGAAGTATCAGCATGTTCTTATTTCGGCTAAGGACGGTTTGGAATGCTTGCAAATATATCATGATGAATTTGAGAATATAAGGCTGCAGACTGATGCAATGCAAAAGATTCAGCCTTTTGACGCTGTTGTATTAGATTACAAGATGCCGGGACGAAATGGCCTTGAGGTAGCCAAAGAGATCTTGGCTGTTAATCCTCATCAACGAATAATATTTGCATCTGCCTATGTAAGAGATATACTAATGGAAGCAGCAAGGCAACTCAAGCAACTAGTTGAGCTAGTTCAAAAGCCGTTTAACGAAAGTCAGTTCATTGATATCCTTGAAGATGCCGAAGTATACCGAGAACTTAGAAAATTTGATGTCGACATAAATCAAATTAAGATGGGTCAATTCCGACATGAACAACTGAGGAAGCTTCTAGAGATATTAAAGGAACTTAGAAGACGAGCACGTTAGAAAATAGAGGAGCATAGCCTCCTGGGTTCATGTGTGCTGGTAGAGCTTTCGGAACAATTTCGCTAATACAACTTAAGTTAACTGCTCTACTGCTTTTTCACGACTTCTATGTTTCTGAGAAGTTATTTCTAAGTAATACTGTCAAGTCTGATACCTTTGATATGCTTGGGAGAGCTCAATGGAGTTTCCTATCTTTTTCAGGCTGTTAGATTGCCAAATTACCAATTTTTTGATGGCTGAATGTCCCAATGGATAATCAATAAATTTAAACCATTTATTTTTTCAAAGATTGAACTCATGATAATACATTTGAACATTTTATTCATTACCATTTTGGTCCTAATGATGATGATTCAGCTATTAGCATTACCTCCATCTAATGTATACCATGCGTATATGTGGGATACAACTGTGTTCCCAATGAGCAGCGTTGTCTTTGCAACTCCGTCAGAACCCCGACCTGTAGGATTTAATGCAAGTGGAATTATCGAAGAAAATTCTACTGACGCAATTTATCCTGCTTTTAACTATAGTCTTATGGAATTCCAGATGCCTGAAAATAAGGATGTAACTACTAACAGTTCATTTCTTCCCGTTCCAGACCCCGTTTCCGAAAGCCGGGCACCCTCGGAGGAGGCTGCTAGCGCACAAGATGCAAGTGAGATGACGCAGAGTGCAATCGATAAGATCGTAAATCCGAGCTCGCTGCTTTCTTCAGCGATAGATGACATTCGTGAAAGTGGAATTGAAGCTCAGAATTCAGAAGAGGTCCAACCAGTGCCCAGTGATAAAATAAGCTTTCTTGATTCTGAATTTTCAACCATTCCTCTGTATGGCATGAAGATCCCGCCGAAGGATTATCTTATAATCTTCAGCGACGAAGACAACACCAACGAGATAGCTAAGGTTTTTGCAACTGTAAGAGTTCCTTGCAATGATAGACATGAAACTCCGCTTAGGATTGTTTTACTAGAAAATTGGTCGAGTATTGCGTTTCCACCCCCAGAAATGCATTTAATCGATGTCAGCACTGAAGCCCAGCTGTGTATGTTCAGGCTTGAATATTCAGAAAACGGGGTTGTTGATTCTTACGTCACGCCCCCCACTCTGGATACTGATTCATCCAGCCCTAAAGTAGCGTCAACTGCAATAGCACTATATAACTCAGGGACGTCAGAGCTAAAATTCCCCATAGCTAGTTCAATTACTATTTCACGTGTTGGTTCCCTCTAGGTCCGCATAACTGGCTAAAGTACTTAACCAAACGCGCGTGTTACATAAAATATTGTGAAGTATCAAAACTGATGACAAAAAATGTGGCCAGGCTCCTCGAATGGACAATAATGACCCCAATGCTAATATTAGTGATATTCTTTGTATAAATTTATAGCATTGATAGAACTTGAAAAAGTGATGGATTCACTAGGCGACCGAAAGTCTTTGTCTATATTTAAATACATAGCGAATCAACCCTCTGATACGTCGACCTTACGGAGCCAGTTAAATCTGTCTCGAAAACAGTACTATACAAGGCTCTCTGAGATGGTTGAAGTTGGACTCATCAGAAAGTACCATAGCAATTACACTTTAACATCATTTGGCAAGATGGTATACGATGCTTTAGGGATCATCGAACTGGGGCTGACAAATTTTTGGAAATTAAAGGCTCTAGATAGTCTTGAATTCGCAAAGACAGCTCGAGCTCCGAACGAAGAGAGAGAAAGGATCCTCGAATCTTTAATAGACAATATGAAGATAAAAGAAATCCTTTTGGCCCACTAGGGCCCTTTTGTATGTTTTGTATTCATCATTGTGCTTTGGGGATTAGCATGGACGAAATAGTCGACAGTCAACTATAAAAACCAGCTAAAGACCTTTGTTCGTAATCGAACCCAATGTAGGGTTAGTTCCAATAAATAATCACAGCTATGAATCATGAAAATAAAAGATTATATATAGCAATATTAAATAAATAATTCGTAATTTTCCTGAATCAAAATACTTGTCTTCTAAGTAATGACAGCTAGTTATTCATTGAGTATTTTGTAATGATTAGGATATATATATTTATAACACTTAATCTCTAAACGATAGTGCATGAAAGCAAAACATTCAACCTCACATAAAAAAAGAGAAGTCACTTCTATCAAAGTGGACCCTGAATTATGGAAAAAGGCAAAGATAGAAGCGATAAACCGAGAGATAGATCTTTCTGAACTAGTAGAAGACGCTTTGAGGAAGGAAATCAAGGGTGGCGGTTCTTTGACGAAATGAACTGCCTCCACGAATAGATGTTAGTCTCCATCGGAAGGTGCAGCATGAAGAATTGTCCTGTCGTCGATATTGAGTGCCGCAACAAGTAACAATCGGTCAGCAACGGTAATGCTTCGACTATAGATCTGCTAGACAATAACCAATATAATTGCATAGCATAATTGGATACGATAGTAAAAATGGAGGGGGCAGCTCCGTCTTGCCTTCCACCCCTCCACTTTGGTATCGTAATTCTGCTCCTTTTGACGAATGTAGGGAATATGTTACAACCGCTTCTGTGTGTCTAATTAGCTTGTGATGTTGGAATTTTAGAGACGACGATTTGTCATACTTAAAAGCTTTAAGATATAAGATAGTATAATCGTTAGGTAATAGGTTTAGTGAGTTTATCTTTTAATAATAGGAGAGCTTACGGCATCGATTTCAAGACTCCCAAATAGCCTTGCGCAAGCACGCCGACCATACTGGCTTAAAAAGTAAGTTCTTACTCAATTTGGGACACTATTTTTCAGAATTAACACAGGACTTGAACTCTTAAAATTTGGGATACTGTCAGCGCTGTGTTTATGAAAAGTTATTCATTCTTTGCGATTTCTTACTGTGTGAAGCACGCTACTACATAAATCCCTCAAGATCTCCGATGGCACGAGAAACGAAGTACAAGCACATTTTGGGGAATTACCTTTTGGAGGTGCGAGCGTAATTTAGCAATCTAACTGAAAGGAAAACATTTATTTATGCCCATTTATGGCCACTTCTCGAATTTCGGAACATTTAATTATATATTTATTTCCCCTTTGGTTGTTCTTGGTACTTAAAGAGTCTCATATCAAACAGTCTCCGACAAAAAAGGATGATTCCAAAACTTCCAAAACTTCCAAAACTTCCAAAACTTCCAAAACTTCCAAAACTTCCACAAAGAAGAAGATATCCTCCAGTCCCGCAGTGCCAAAGAGTAAGAAGGTCTCATCTCCTAGCACTAAGAGAGAAACCGGTACACCTAAGAAGAAGGCCATTAGGGAGTCAGCCACAGAAGTTGAGAGTAACACAGTAGAGGCAAGTAAAGGAAATTCCATGCAGGAGCTTTCATTGAGTACTAGGCCAAAGGACGAGGTTGTTACGTATGATGAAATCGATTTTCATCTCCAAGAGATTTCAGGCACTCCCACTGAAGTGCTAATAGGTCCACAGAGTCTTACGCGGTTCGAGAAGGCTAGGATAACTGGAGCAAGATCACTTCAACTTTCTCTAGGGGCTCCTAGTCTGATCCCAATCCCTGGTGGAATCAAAGATTCGATTTCCTTGGCTGTGGCAGAATTGGAAGCAAGAGCTTTGCCAATTTCAATTAGAAGAATTCTGCCAAACGGTCTGTATCAGGACATTCCTATCGATTGGCTAAGATGATGAGACTGCCCTTTACGACATTTAGGTACTGTAACGGTTGGAGAGAAGAAGTCAAATTCTTTGGATGAATTCTTGAGGGATTTATGTAGTAGCGTGCTTCACACAGTAAGAAATCGCAAAGAGTGAATAACCTTACCACCAACTTTTATCTTAGTGGTTCACATTTGGATATTAGGATGGAGAATTTCGACCAAGATGGCCTCCACTCAATTTCAAGGTTAACAGCTAAGCTCGAAATACAAGGACAAGGTACAATTGAGTATGATCTTGTCCGACATTTGGCACCCCTAACCATAAGCAAAGTTTTCAACGCGCTTCCAATTACTGATACTGTACATTTTTACGACAATAAATTTGCATATATTCATACCAAGCTGCAAGTTGGTGCTGAGAAGCCCAGAACCACTTTCAAGTCAGGAGAGATCGGATTTCTAACAAATTCTTCGTCAGTATGCTTTTTCCTTCAAGAATGTAGAGTTTCGCCGATGAATTTGATGGGTGTGGCAAAAACTAGCATAGATATGCTCAGAGATTGCAGAGCCGGTACTAACCTGATTTTGAAGAAATAAGATGGAAATAATGCACATTTCTCATCTATACAATAGGTATCCAAATCATTGAACAATTGGTTGATAAACTCGATGTCCGCTATATCCACCAGCCAGTTTAACTAAACCTTTGGCCTCCATGGATCTTAGGAAGGAATTAGCTACAGATATTTTTACAGCTAAAGTTCTCGCCAATGCTTGGGCTGTGACGGCTTTCATATTCTGCAAGGCCTTCCTTCCTGCCGATTCATCTATCGCGACTGATAATTTTTGCCTACCACCACTTGACTTTTTTGATTCTTCTTTCTTCTGAGACTGGGCTTGAACTTGATTAGAGCCCGACGCTGTAGCTGAGTTTTTGTTTTTCGCTCCTGTACCTAACGGCTTCTTTTTTGCTCCACCCATGAAATTCTAGCTTCCGTTCGCTTAATATAAGTTGTATGCCAATAGCAGATTCAGCCTTTGTGCTTAATTTCCGCCAATCTTTGACCAACTAATAATTATTGGACAGGTATTCCAACCTCTAATGATCCTCTCGCCAGGCCTTAAACAGATACTATCAAATCCATTCAGGAATGTTTCAGGCAATTTATCGCTTTTGGGAGTATATCATCATCTCGTGCCTTCGGCACATTAATCATTCAGAATTCCAGGATTCTGTTCTTAATATTGATTTGTCCAAATCACCAGCCAATGATACTAATTTATTAGTATTATGCACATCCTTAATCCTATATCTAATTTAAGTTGTGTACTACACCGAATTAGATTGGTGAGCCGAACATTGTAGCAGCGCAATAAAAGAATTATTTACCATGACCCGCAAAAATTGGTACTTATAGATGTCGATCCAGAGGTTAAATTCGCTTACTGTTTATGCAAAGGTCTAACAATTACAGTTATCTTAAATGAAGACAGGATGTCCTTACACCTATTGCGTATTGTTACTTCGGTAATGCCCGCAAAACTTGAGATCTCCATTTGTAACAAACTCACCCCCAAAAGCACCGACGCAAGATATATGTAAGCGGCTGCAAGTCCATGAGGCGATTTACCGTCAGCCAAGAGATGATTATTTGTCTTATGAGCAATGTCGATGGCTAGTCTTTCTACCTTAGTATCAATTTTCGCCATGTTGGCTAGCTTAGAAATGTATTGATCTATTGCAGCAGCAGCTGGGTAAGTATCATGCTGCATAACCGAAAGAATCGGAGTTCGTGTTGCAGCAGCGGAAAGCATCGCCTGGTCTGATAGGTTGCTTCGTGTTAAGTTACTGTGTCTATCAGACTCTCCACGATAGTATTGCTGACTTATTCTCGGGTTTTCTGCTAAGCTCTCGAAGTCCCGGTGCTCATGTGTGGGCCGGATATTAGATTCGATAAACATGCCCATTTCCATAACGATGGATCTGTAATATTTGGAAGCTAATCTAGTGTTAGCTTTAGATTTTTCACTTGAGCCCAATGGATTAACAATTTCCTCAAGCGATCGAACCACATTGCATTTCTTGCAAGCAAGATAGATCGTAGCGGCCGCAATGCAAATTACAGATTTTCCTTTTGCTTCGCTTCGATTCTCAAAGATTCGATAGAACATTGCCGCGGTTTCTGTGACGGATTTGGGGAGCGACAGCAAAGAGCATATTTCGTTAATTTTGTACAAGACATTTGATAGTCTCCTCTCCTTTGGAGATGCAACCCTAATTCTAGATTGCCATTTTCTCATGGTATTCATTTGTTCCACAATTGCATAATCGATGTTTTTCCCACTGTAGTCCTTCGAACTAAAACCGATTTCTGTCCTTAGGCCATAATCATGCAAGGATAAACTCGTGTGTCCGCTGGCTCTAGTTAATTTACTCTTCTCTTCAAAATCATTAGAATGACTCTCAGGGCCGTAATCATTTATCTGATCCATAACAACGCATCCACATCTCTCGCAGATGTACTCGCCTTTGTTCTGGTCGTGTATCAACCTGGAATTGCATTCAGGACAAATAGTACAATAACCCACGCTCGTCATACGTGATTAGCCCCTGATCCAATGCGACTCCCCTGACCATTTTCGTTTCCAAGTTCGAGCGAACAACGGAATGGATCATTCACACAAGGAGAATTAGATTTTACATCAATCGCACTTATCAATTCCTGAAAATTATCTGAAAATAGGTTTTCCGCCATTATTTTTGTAGTCCAATTTACGGGAGCATCTCCAAACAACCTGATCGTCAGAACGCAGAAGCCAGCATAATATTTATTTGAAATGGTCATAAGTATTTATTTTAATTGAAAACTTTTGTAGATACAATTAGTGTTCGAAAGGCTTAACCTAAGCGGGGTTCTAGAAGCCAAATTTTGTCAAACTATTCGATAACATTTGACACTAATGTTTATCTGTGAAATTACTAGTATGGGTTGTGCATCGCGGTGCAATTACTAGATTGAAGGTAACCTCGAATAGCTTCATTGTCAAAGATAGGTGGAGGATTAATTGAGATGTCAAGAGGGTTTATCATTTTCTTGTTCTGGGTAATGGGATTCTCAATTGGGTTCACGGGATATCTTGTGTTGCCAAATATTGCGGAATGGTTAGGAAAGGCTATGCCGGGCTTTATAGATCACAAAACTGCTGGGGCACTAGTGGCTGGGATTGTTGGTTCTGCCATAAGTGCATTAACAATCGTCAGGTGGGCTAACAGATCAACAGTTTACTGAACTACAGCGAATGTTTTTTGGAAACCGAGTGTTTAGTAGTCATACATAGCGATTGTCAAGATCGATTTATAAATGATATCTCTATATGTTAATAGGTGACGCAGGTCCTTCATGATTCGCTAGGATCCCTAACAAAAGAGTTCAAGTCAACAAGGCGAACTACCTTTAATCTATTCGCTCAACTTAGGCACGAGGACGCGGTAGTTCAGTCAAGCGATTTTGGCAGTCCACCGAATTGGCACTTGGCTCATGTGAGCTGGTTTTACCAAAAAGTTCTGGAAAAGCATGGAGCAAAAATTACGCTGCCGGATAAAATTAACTTGGCCTACTTAAACTCTTACTATCAAAAATACAATTTTATATTAAGCAAGCCAGAGAGAGGAAGATTTCCAAGACCTACAATCAGACAGACGCTGCAATATAGAGCGTTTATAGACAGGGAGGTTCTAAGATTTCTTAAAAATGGGAATCTCGGTAATCGCGATGATATCTACTACGACATAAAGTTAGCCAACCAGCATGAAATGCAGCACCAGGAGTTAATGATTTATGATTTGCAGTATTACTTTAATCGTTTCATTGATCCAGGTGACAACTTTCGTCCCCCAACGATGAAATCATTCAAGCCACAGGCAGCTTCTGATAGCACCAGTATTCACGACGGACACTTTTCAATGGTGAAAATTCCCGGAGGAATTTATAACCTTGGTTATCCATGTGACCAATTCTGTTATGATAATGAGCTTCCCGAACATAGAGTCTACCTCGAGAATTATTTGATTGATGCATTCCCAGTAACCAATGGAGATTTTCAGCGATTTATTGATGACGGAGGATATGAAGATTTTAATTTATGGTTGGCTGACGGCTGGGATTTGGTTAGAGATCAAGAATTGAAAGCTCCTCTCTTTTGGAACTATGAAAAGGAAGAAAGATGTTGGATGAAAAAGGACTTCAGAGGCAAGGTAAAGTTAGATCCTAAGGAACCAGTTGTAAATGTTAGTTTCTACGAGGCAAACGCATATGCTAGATGGGCAGGAAAACGACTTCCAACGGAAGCAGAGTGGGAGAAGGCCGCGAGCTGGAATGAAAAGTTACAGTGCAAATTCTTATATCCTTGGGGAGAAGACACGACCGTTCACAAGTACGCAAACGTCCTCGAATCTAACATTTGGGCTCCATGTCGTATTGGAGAGTACAATCAAGGGAAAAGCAATTTTGGATGCTTCCAGATGATAGGGGATGTGTGGGAATGGACCTCTTCAGAGTACAGTTTGTATCCTCGATTCAAGTCGAAGTTTTCAGAGTATACAGATAAGTGGTCAGTTAACCAAAAGGTTCTTAGAGGTGGATCATTTGCCACTCCAGGTTTGCAAATCAGAAGCAGTTACAGAAACTATTTCAGACCGAACGAACGCATACTGTTTTCAGGTTTTAGATGCGCAGCAGACCCCTAGTTTTTTAGTTTCGTTTCATGATTGCATTTGATAATTCTACGCGTCCGCAACCATTAAACTCACGCAATATAAATAATCATGGTCTAGAAAATTTTCTGCAATTCGGAACTCTGAACGTTCGACAAGCTCTTTCATCTTTTCTAGAGTGAATTTATAAGAATTTTCTGTATGTATTCGTTCCTTCTCAGAGAAGGAGAACGATCTTCCTAGTCTATTCACGTATACCTCATGTGCTTTTTTGGAAATTAGGTTCATTTCTATCCTCTGAAATTTGGTATTGTAAAATGCTAAATGTCGAAAATTGGTCTGACTAAATTCACCCCCTAATTCGCGATTTATTCTGGACAGTAGGTTAAGATTAAATGCAGCAGTAAACCCTAATTTATCATTGTATGCATTTTCTAGTAATTTAACATCTTTCTGTAGGTCAAATCCTAAAAGCAAAAAATCACCTGCTTGCATGCTCGCTCGTAATGAAATCAGAAAATCAACAGCTTCTTGGTATTCAAAATTACCAATAGTGGATCCCAGGAAAAGTATGAATTTCCTTTCCGGTATTGTTGCATTTCTGGCCGAAATGTTACAGGCCTCTCCGATTCCTTCTAAATAATCAGCAGCTATACCCAACGCATCGAGTCGGGTGAATTCACGGTTCAGCTCGCTTGTAGTTTTCAACAATATTTCCTGAGAAACATCAATAGGAAGGTAGAAAACATGCTTTTGCTTTTCGAGCAAGGAAGATAGTAAGACCCTAGTCTTTGATGAATTGCCACTGCCTAATTCAACGACAGTGACATCATCATTCATGAATTTGAATATACGATGCCCGTATCTCTTGAGAATCCCTGTTTCGGTTCTGAAGGGGTAGTATTCTGGCTGCTGACATATCTTTTCAAAAATACTAGACCCAACTTCATCATACAAATATTTAGGCTTAATCCACTTTTTATTAGTCTCCTCAGAAAGCCCCTCAATTATATCTCTGGCAAGGTCTCCTACTAAGGTGATATCGCGTGAAACAAATGGCCGCATTTCTGTTCTTTGTTTATACAAATAGCGATACTAGGTTCATAAATAAGTTGTGCAAACCAACGATATACTCTTCGAGGCCTTAAGATGCGCTGATGTTTTCAAGTCCTTTGATGTAGGCGATTCCCTCCCTCAATGAATCATGATAGCTGATCTGCTCCAAGGTTGGTTCGAAACTAATGTACCGCTGGTAATCAATCTCATTGAGGGTTTTCATGATTGATCTAAAATCAAGATGACCACTTCCGGGCATTTTTCGATTGTTGTCTGCAAAATGCATGTTGAATAAGAAATCTTTCACCAATTCTATTGCGTGTGAAAAAGAATTTTCTTCAATATTCATGTGAAAAGTGTCCAATAAAATTCCTAAATTCGGACTATCTACTGCGTTACAGATATGCAACGCATCTGCTGCAGTACAGCAAAAAGGAGTCGCGTACCTGTTTAGAGGTTCCAGAAGTAAGAGAACCCCATGATCTCTGGCGTAGTTTGAAAGGCTCCGGAGAATTGGAAAAGATTTTTCAACAACTTTAAGTTTATGCTCATGAGAAAGTACTCTATGGTTAATATCAGGCATTGTGGTGCCTGGATCAGCAAAAAGACATATGTTGAATTCTTGTCCACCTAATTGCCTACAGAGTTCTATACATCGAATCACATACTTCTTGGCAGTTTTAAGCACACCGATATCAACGCTGAGTAAACGTCTACTGCCCGCCATGCTGTTAAAGTTACCCCACATACCTGTAACCCCTGAAACTTTGAGGTCATATGAAGTCAAGGTCTCGATGAAACTATCTAACTCTTTCCTTGAATTGTCTTCACCAATGACCTCAATAGCATCATAACCTAGTTGCTTTAGCATCGGTAGGGCTTGAGTGAGCGATTCAAATATCTCAATGAAGGAACTCAGGGTAACAGAGTATTTCATCTCCATTATTTCTTCAAGTATACGATTCTATAAAATATGAACCTAATTCTGCGGAACTTACGCAATCCTTTGCCAAGAGTGAATTCACTCTTTCATCCTTTTTGCTCGTAACAAAAATAGAAGACGGATTGCCACTATTCGATTGCAGAGGCCTCCCGTGCGAGCTTCTTACTAGACTAGCGTCTAAAGGGACGGATTTCTTGTGATGGTCTATGAAGAGCTCAACGGGATCATAACCTGGCTTTCTATGGATGTCCACCGTAGTGGCAAACGCAGGAGCATTAACAGGATCATACCACCAGTAGTATGTAAACCATTTATTTTGTTCAGAGATTGCGATCAGGTCGCCACTGTTGGGATGATCTATTTGATATTCGCGCTTCTCATCTCTTGTCGACAAAACTTTCTCTATTCCAGGGATCTTGCCCAAGTACTTATTTACTTCGTCGATATGAAGTGGTGATTTTACGTATATGTGAGCTACCTGATGATCAACCATTGCGAAAGCATCACTGTACTCGAAATCAATGAATTCATAACCGCCTATTTGCCGGACTTGCAAAAAGCCTTCGTCCCGCAGTAGACGATTCAAATTGATAAATCCTTCTACATCGCTAAATGGGTACTCAGACAAAATCACGAATTCAGTATAATCCAAGAGATCTAATCTTTTTACCATTTCAATGAACTTTCCAATCAGATTATCAGCTTTCACCAAGTCCTCCTTTACTTCTCTACTATTCTTTCCAAATCGCTGAGCCGAATAATCAACATGAGGAAAATAAGTAAAAAGGATTGTTGGTCTTTGCGTCTCGAATGTAACTTCCGTCGCTCCAGCTATCCACTCGGTTGATTTAGACGACGCGAATGGTCCCCAATAAGTAGACAGTTGAAATTCGCCTAGATTAGGCCTCAGTATTTCTTCATAAAAACTAGGAGGTCTAGAATAGCACCACATAAGCATATTATTTTCAAGATGAATAGGCTTAGGGGTTACCACTACGTCGCATTTTGCGTAAAGGGTATTCTGCCAGAACAGGACCGCGCTTCTTACCTCTCCGGATACTTCTCCATTTAGAATATCCCAAATCCTAGGAGATTGGACAAGTGAGCTGTCCTGATCCCAGAATGAAACGGAATAATTTGATCTATTGTATCTGCCATTCGATATTACCCCATGTTCATTGGGATATTTCCCCGTTGACAAACTTGCCTGCACCGTTGATGTGACTGCAGGAAAAACAGGGGTGACAGGACAATATGCCCCTTGCTCTGCGACCTGTTGAATGTTGGGCAAGTGTTGGGCAAAGAAATTAGAAGAATCTAAACCAACCACATTAAAGACAATTAGATGCTTTTTCAAACCACCTACGAATATTGGAAGCTCTATTTAAAGAGTCTTAAAACGAAGGTTAATTCATACTATTTATTTAGGCCTAAAAAACTCCTGTAGTGCTTGTTCTGCCATAGTCGTCCTCACATTTCAATTGCTGAGTATCAGTTGTTGATCTTAGGATTTATAATCATTATTATTCACGTTAACCGCGACTAGAGCTACTTCGCTCTAGATACTGAAACTTCTATAGTAGATACGTTGCGTGTCTTTCCATCTTCAGATGAAACTACTTCCGTCCCCACTTTTACGGGTCCTATCTTGTATCCCAATGTATCCATTCGCTTAACAATTATTTGTGCCACATCGACAGCCCTAGTGATGCTTTTTCCTCTTGCCTTGATAACAACAGTAGGTTCATTTGCCAATTGCACCAAAGTTGCAGTTACATACGTCATAAGAGGTTTCTTGCCGATGAAGATTGCGTTTCTTGGCTTGATTCCATTACTACCCTGTGCTGACATCTCTTAACTCTATCCATTATAATACTATATATAATGTTATTGCGATCTCGAATCAATGCTATATTTCTTTATTATTTCTTTGAAATCATCTGGGCGTTCCTCAATTTCGCGTACCACTTTTTCGTCACCTATCTCATAGCAATGCAGAAATTCCTGCGAATCCTTATAGAACAAATAGACTATCCCGTCGAAAATGCAATGATATAATTTCTCCACTTGCATTTCTTTCAGGTTCAAAACTATTCCGTCGTCACCCGGCAATATAGGGTCACCCACTGTTTTCAATATGATCGTCCAAGTGACATTTATGCGTAACCTTTACATCTTCCCTTTGACACTTCACGCGTAACGTATGGTGACATGAGCGAAATCAAATTGAAAATCCTTTACCTAAAGCACGGTTGGTCTAATCTTGTGTATCGATAATGAACATTCAACCAATTAAGAACTATTTAACACTAATCAGATTTCCAAACCTATTTACACTACCATCCAACATCTTTGCTGGATACGTATCAACTCACACACATAACCCTGTTGAAATACACACCATATCTCTCGTTATCTTAGTCTCCTTGTGCCTCTATGCCGTTGGGGTGATCTTTAATGATATAGCTGATAGGAAAATAGATCGTAAGGAACGACCAGGACGTCCAATCCCGTCTGGTAAAATAGGAGAGAGAAATGCAATCATCCTAGCATTGTTACTCATTGTAATATCGATCGCGGTCAGCTATTCCATTTCTGCGATAACTTTTACCGCTGTAATTGTACTGATCACCATTATTTTCCTCTATGATTTTGTGCTGAAAAATACGCCGGTTGGCTCCGTTGCCATGGGCTCCACGCGCCTACTGAATATTATCCTAGGAGCCAGTCTGAATCTAAGCAATGTCGTTGATGGAGAAAACGAATATATGTTTTACAGGCTTTTTTTGGTTTGCATCTCTGAGTTTTTATATATTGTAGGTATTTCAGCTCTCAGTAAATATGAAGCTCACAACAACTTAACTTTTCAGATAGGATGGCTCCATGCCTTACTCTTTCTCTCTCCCCTCATCATCGGCGTCTATGCTACAAGCGTTGGACTCTTTAATGCCTATGCATGGATCTATCTTTTTATTTTTGGTAGCTTTATATTATATATGCTTAAAGTTACTGCCTCTTTAGAACCTGATATGGCGAGTCCTACACTACAAAAAGTGATAAGTTTACTAATTGTAGGAATTATCGTTCATGATGCAATTTATATTGGGGGATCTTTGGATAGCTGGTACTTCGGAATGAGTACCTTCGTGTTGCTAGTTCCTGTGATAACATTAGGTAAGAAGTTTTATGTCACATAAATTAAGTGAGGGAAATTAGACTCGTTAATCGGACTAATATCTTTCTAATCTGTTCGATAAATAGTACAGAAACCCTCCTGTCGAATGCTGCATAAAATAGGGATCAGGTGTCGCCTTTTATGTTACGATCTGACTTTAGTAACACTGTTATCTTATTCTTTCTAGGTATGCTATAGGTGCTTTGGGGGACAACATTAAACAACTGTCTGATCATTATTGTCAGTTTGTGCCTTCACGGGAATTGAGTAAGGGGCTAAGATAGCCTTGTGCATTTAAGCGTTGGGGCCTAGTCTATTCCCTCTGGTAGCATAGGGGATGGTGATTTTACCATGTATTTGACCTTCTGTGTTACCATTTCCTATTTTAGTACTGGCTTTGATTTATTCGACCCAATGCCTAATGAGGTGAGTATATCCTACCGGTTACTATAACAAAAGGCGACTTAAACAACCAATTACCGGTTCAAAATCTGCGTCTATTGCGGTTTATGCGTAGGAATAATATTTAAGAACCGATATCATAGTGGGTTCGGTGGGATTTGTCTGAAAAATCATTTGAATCTTAGTCTGCAAGGTAGGGATAGCATAAGTCACTAGTGATATTTGAACGCATTCACGGGTGACGAGGGAGGGAGTAAATACATATCCACGATTTCACACAACTGCTGCTGTTGCAATAACCAATTAATTTTGTTAAATTAGGACGCCGCTATGAAAGGATAGATGTAATAATATTGAGTCTAATTCAAATAAAGGATAGAGTATCTAATAAGTGATTGGTGGGAGTTTGTTGTACCCTTTTAGGGAACTAAAAGAAGAAGGTCAACTGAGATTATAGAACATAACTATAATTAAGATTACAGTGGCTACCAAGACAAGGATGGTGAATTTTCTTATATTATGGCTCTTAATATCTAAATGTCACACCACTATTAGTCGGCCTTTCTTATTAGAATTTCCTAATGATTAATGACATAAATAGAATGGCATGGGTGGTATGACAAGGAACTAGAAGTAAGCACGCTAGTATGCAATATAATATTATTATTATAATGGTTGTCATAGGTTTCACATAACTCGTTGCTACACAAGAATAGAAATAAAAGGTTGTTTCTATAAGGGGGTTCTCAACAATTCAAATGTAATGTGAAGCACTTAGGTATTTTTCTGTGCCAGAAGAAAATTTCTACGGCCACAATACGTTTGGTCATGATATGTTTCCGACATTCTGTTAAAATGAATGCGCATTTCTTTGCTTCTAACTTTGGCCAGAAATTGTTTGGCCTGTTCTTGAAGCAATTGACTATACCGCATATACCATCCTTTCTTGGCCTTCACGTCCATTCATTTATCTCTGCTTCATCGGGTAAGTTACCGATTGGTGACAGATACTGCAAAATTATTAATGATTATTAATAAATTAAAAGGTAGTGCGACCGTACGAAACCTCTACGGTCAAGTTGTAGGTCGCCTACCCTCTACGTGACGAGGCAGTACCATTGTACTGCGCCTATGAATTGCACAATAAATTATAAAAAAGATCCATACTTGTTAACCTTACCGTTCTTTACTATTCCGTCACTCTCTAAAGTCCTATAACATCTTCGTTGAACCAGTCGATAAGGTTTATAAATCAAATTCTAATTCCTCTGGTACGGCTACGCTCGACCAGATGGAAGGATTGAAAATGCCTGGAACGACGAAAATCATTAAAAATATTGTAGTAGCCTAAAGACTTGTTAGGTTGAATTTCAATATATGTTCTATCGAAGTAGTAGTATTGACCCGATATCTCAGAATATGACTGTCGTAGCCATAAAATGAACATTTAAATCCTTTATTTCTACTTTGGGTGCGTAGCAAGATGGCCGACATATCGGGAGAGGATTGGATAAAGAGATCTCAGAGAGGAGAAGTTTGCAGTGTGGTAGGCTGCACGAATAAACCTGCAAATCGGTGTGACACATGCAAAAGCCATATTTGTTCTGACCATTTAGCGACGCATATACATATATTTACTGACGAGGAGGCAGAAGAGAAGCAGAACAAAGACGGTGAAAATTGATTCGCGCCACTTTTCAAAAACTCTTCCATAGTTTCGCCCTTTATAACAAAATCACAATCTAGGCCAGTTTCGCGACAAGTTAGTTGAACGTACTTGAAACTAGTCATTCAATCCTAAAACCTTTTCAACGGTGTGTTTTGTCACCTGTAGGATGATTAATGGAGGTAACCTATGTCTAATGATAAGCGGTTCTACCTATCATTCATGTTTCCCCTTCAAGTAACGAATCTACGATGGTTTAGATATCAATAACAAATGTCCTAATTGACAGAAAACGGACTCTCTGTCGACACATATGACTCTGCAAGTTTTTTATTCTCCGCTGCTAACACGTTACTAGGATCAAGAGCAAGCACTTTGTCGAAATGTTCTATGGCTTCAGAATACCTTCCTAGGTCAGCCAGGGCCGATCCTTTGTTTATAAGAGCATTTATGTTGTCAGGATGTACAACCAATAATCTGTCGTAATATGTTATTGCATCTCCGTGCAACCCTAATATGTCAAGAGCCAGACCTTTGTCGTATATCGCACCCAAGTTATTAGGTGCGAGTGTCGCATATCATCAGTCACATAGTAAGAAACAGACGGATAAAGAACTAGCACATTAAACTAGCATGACGGATATGGAACATTCTTTCTAAATGCCAGAATTGCACCGATAACCTGAGCATATGTTAACGACTGACATAACATTAGTTATAGTCGTTGTCGTTGTCAGTCCGATCACTGAAGTACATCAGGTTGTCCTTTTTCTATCCAATTGCAAGAGTCCATCCTCTTGGTTCCTAGAAGATCCATAGATTGAAGGTGGATATTTTCCTAACAGTCGCTTCAGAGAATATAAAGGACTTTTGTATACTGAAATTTCTAGTCATTAATGGTTACCATAAGGGATCTAAGAAAAGAAATCTGTGAAGCGGTCATACGAAATATTCCTTAGTTGCTGCGCTCTCTTCAACAGTCTGTGATCTTGGTTATCCGATTGTTCGACGCACGGATATATATCGTTGAATCTATGATAATGGCTCCGTCTGCCTCTAACCATTCTTCATAGTCTGGCTCAGGGTTTTGAGGGTC
>OCZV010000259.1_pt1 | contig 19366 bp, 21 predicted proteins | sample 1539051 | NCBI WGS metagenome assembly OCZV01 (sample SAMEA3113581, study PRJEB22503) | soil metagenome
GTGTCCAGTGCCGCAGCAACATGGGTGCCCAGGTGCGTATCGACGCCCCCGTCACGATGGCTACTGCCATCCCTCCCTCTCTCAACGGTTCAAGGGGTGGCACGCACGTCCCGGGAACGAGACCGTGTCGAGCCTGCTGCTGGCGCAGCTGGCTCGGTCACCCTCCAGAACGGGGCGTGCCTCGTTCCAGCCCCACGCCCCCAGCCGACAAGCACCTCAACCAACTCGGTACGACAACCAGTCAGACCCGACCACGGGAACCGGTGAACGTAGCCACCACCAACCACAAGCTGGTGGACCCATCACCGGCATCCGCAGTCTCACTGGCAGCTATGTGCGGTCACTCTCCCCAGATCGCAAGCATGGGTATTCCGGCCGCCACAGCGATGGTCACGCCGACAACGAGCACTGAGCACATCCCCACTCGACGCTGGTGGTCGTGGAGGGTGCCAGGCACATGCCGAACCTGGAGCGGGATCCCGAGTTCAACGGCGCGCCCGGACGTCTACTCGACTCAGTCAGGTGACCCGCCGTCCAGCCTCGTTCGGCGAGGATGCGAGCACCGAGCCCCGTCCGCATCGCTGAGCAGACCCAGCAGCATGTGATCGGTGCCGACGTAATCGCGCCCGAGCTGCAAAGCCTCACGGACCGTCAGCTCCAGCAGCTCCTTGGCCTGCGGCGTGAACAGGATGACGGCACGAGGCCGAACTGGCTGACGAAAGCGAACTACTCGACGTAGACCTGGACCGTCGCTACCCCAGCTTCGCCTCGCCTGAATCCGTCGTGAAACCGGCGGTGTGGGCTCGGCGCGCGCCGCAGAACGGGTCGCTAAGGAGGGGCTGGGTGCAACGTCTACTCGGCCGTTGTCGCAACGTCGTCAAGACGGCTGAAGAACTCCGACCGAGGCATCGCTTCACAGCCAGCGGCTCGTGCCGCCGTCAGCGTGTCACGGTCGACGTGCGAGGCGAAGCCGACCAATCGCGTGGCAGGCACCCGAGCGAGAACGTCGAGTACGCCGGGCCTGCCGAGGTCGACGATTACGATGTCCCCGCCGCACCCGACGAGGTCCTCAGGTCGCGTGACGAAGCGTGCGCAGGGCAGCACAGCGGCAACCTTCGAGCGATCGATGAGATCGGGCGTGTACGCCACTGCTTGGACCACGGTGATCTCCTGGCTCTGGGTCGTGCCGACATCATGTTCGCAGCTGCCGCATGGGCGCGAGATCCGTTGCCACCTGAGGCGAGGGGCAGATGGCGTCGGTCAGCACCGCCCCAGAGCCGCGCCGCGACACGAGCTCACGAGTCCGCACCCGAACGGGACCCGAATCGCTCAGCGACCTGCTGGCACAACCCGAGTTGGCCGGGGTGTTAGTTGACAACTGCGAATACCTGCTCGATGCCTGCGCTGCCCTGACCGGAAGGTTGTTGGCGGCTGCAATTGACTTGCGGGTGCTGGCCACTGGCCGGGAGCCGCTGGGTCTGGCCGGGAAGCAGGTGTGGCCGGTCAGGCCCCTGGACACACCCGATGAGTCTCTACGGGACGCGACCAACTGGCCCCAGTGGAGTCGGTCCAGCGCTGCTCGACCGTGCCCGAGCCGTCCGGCCTGACCTGGAGGTGGGCGACGACGATGTGGCCTCGGTCGTGCGCCTCTGCCGCACGCTCGACGGGGCTAGCACCTGCGATTGAGTTGGCGGCCGGCCGGCGTCGCTCCTTGAGCTTCGCTGACCTGGCAGCGCGGCTCGGCGACCAGCTCACGGTGCTGGAGCGTCACCGATCGGCCGGCCGGGACGACGCGCGGCACCGGACCCTTCGGAAGACCCTCGACTGGAGCTACGACCTGCTCACCGACCAACAGCGCACACTGGCCCGGCGACTGTCGGTGTCGGCGAAGTGTCGTCGGAAATGAGGGCATGCAACCCGTCAGCGCCGGGGATGACCTGCTGGGCGAGCGCCAGGGCGTCCACGCCACCCTCGTCGACGCCGCGGCCCGCGCCGTCGCCCGCCACGCGATGGACGGCGCGACGGTGGAACGGATCGCCGAGGAGGCCGGGCTGTCACGCGTCACGCTCCATCGCCGGGGCGTCACCCGGGTCGAGCTGATGCTGGCCCTCGTCCACCGAGCGGCTCGCGCGTACCGCGATGCCCCTGGCCCGGGATCACCGCCCCCGACGACGCCGCCAGGCGGCTGCCCCACACCTTGCGCGCCATCTGCGAGACCGCCGAGCACCATCTGGCGCTGCTCGCCGGGCTGTCCTCCGTGCCCGCCTCGTGGTTCCACGACGACGAGGCCCGGGGAAGAGCCACCCGGCTCGACTACACCGAGCGCTGGAGCGTCTGCTGCGCGACCGCGCCCGCGACGGCACCTCCGCCCGGTCGGCGACCCCCTGTGGCACCGCCGAGGCGATGTTCAACCAGGTGGGCTTGACCTACGTGCATCTGCGCTTGTCCCACGGTTGGGATCCCACGGTGGCGACCTACGAGATCGTGACGCCCGCCCTGGCGGGGGTCGGAGCCCACCGGTTAGGCCTCGTTGACGACCGCCTCACCTGCCCTCGCGGCGCCAGGCTGATCCGACAGGCGCCTTAGGTGACGGCGTATCGACGCCCTGCTCTCGTCCGGACCGGGGACTCAGCTCAGGTAGTTCCCGGGTGGCGCTCAGGGGGCTTCATGGCTGCCGTTGTTGGATGGGGTCATGGAAACGCCGTACGTCCCCCGCACCCCCGAGCACGGCCAGCGGTCACCAACGACCGAGCCTCTTGACACCCGCGCCCGCCTAGCCTCCCGTCCTCGGCCCCGCCCGCCGCCTCGCCGAACGGGCCCGTGGCGCCACTGGTGGAGGCCTCCACCGGAGCGGCGATCCTGCAGGACACGAAAGCGGGCTCGTTTGGTGCGGCCGGCGGACGCGACTGCGGTGCGCGGTCTATCACTTCTTCTGACGGGCGTGGAGGTCGTCGCGGCCTGGTCCGCCTTCATGCCACTGCCGCGGTCGAGGTTGGCGAGGACACGGTCGAACGCCGCGGTGAGGATGTCGATCTCCTCGTCTGACAGCAGGCGGGCTCGACGCAGATCGCATCGTCCGCCGTCGTCGTGGGCACCGGCCGCACGGGTGAAGGCGCGCTGCTCGCGGAAGGTGCGGTCATCCGCGCTGGTGCTCGCGTCCTCGGGCACTGACGGGTTGGCCAGCGCCGACGGCGAAGGCGAGTTCCCCGCCGACCCGGCCGGATCGATGCGCCTCGAGCTGACCTTCGGGTGACCGGCAGCCCGGTTACCGCAGCTGTCTGGGCACCACCAGGCTGGTCAGGTACGCCTCGCTCTGGCGGAGCCGAGCCCAACCGGAGCGAAGATCGAGCGTGGCCAGCGCGCCGGTCGGGAACTTCGTGTGCAGCTGCAGGAGCGCCGTCTCGTCCCCGTCGCCTGCCAGCGCGGTGGCGAGGTCCTCGAGTCCCGGGTTGTGCCCGACAACCATCACCGACCGCACCGGCCCGTCGACAGCGCAGAGCCGTTGGAAGATCTCGTCGGCGTCCGCGCCGTACAGCTCGTTCTCGATCCGCACGTCGGTGGTCTCGCCGAACGCCGGTCGAAGCGCATCGAGGGTCTCCTGTGCTCGGCGAGCCGACGAGCACAGCACCAGCGCTGGGCGAATCCCCTCGGCCCGCAGGTGCACCGCGATCCGGCCTGCCGCACGGGCGCCGCGTGGGGCGAGCGGTCGATCGTGGTCCGGGACGGTCGGATCAGCCCAACTCGACTTGGCGTGCCGTAGCAATAGCAGCGTCCTCACCCTGACAATGCTGCACGCCCAGGCCCCTGCGACGCGACTCAGGATCGCGAGACCTTCGAGTCCCCTCGGCGCCTGAGCGGTCAGTGAACCGCCCCGGGTTCTCTGGAGGCTCCATTCTGTGCAGGGAGGATGGAGTCGATGGGACGACCGAGGATGTATCCGGATGAGTTCGGGGAGCGGGCCGTTCGCCTAGTACGGGAGTGGCGTGAAGAGCGGGGTGTGGCCGACGGCGGCGTGACCGCGATCTCCGCGTAGCTGGGAATCAACCGGCAGACGTTGCGGCGGTGGGTGATCGAGCAGGAGGTCGAGACCGGTGATCGCCCGGGGCTGACTCGGGCGGAGCGGTCACGGATCGCGGAGCTGGAGCGCGAGAACCGGGAGTTGCGCCGAGCCAATGAGATCTTGAAGACGGCTGCGGCTTTCTTCGGGGCGGAGCTCGATCGCCGACACAAGAAGTAGTGGCCTACATCGACGCCTACCGGGCCGGGTTCGGGGTCGAGCCGATCTGTGAGGTGCTGCAGGTCGCCCCGTCCACCTACTACGCCGCCAAGAAGCGGTCGCCGTCGGCCCGCCAGTTGCGCGACGAGGGGCTGAAGCTCGAGATCGGCCGGGTGCATGAAGCCAGCTACGGCGTGTACGGCGCCCGGAAGATGTGGCGCCAGCTCAACCGTCAAGGTATCGCCGTTGGCCTGTGCGGGGTGGAGCGGCTGATGCGCCAGATGGGCCTGGCCGGCCGAGTGCGCGGCCGACGCAAGCGCACGACGATCCCGGCCGAGGTCGGCACCCCGCCCGCGGATCTGGTGGAGCGCCGGTTCGTGGCCACCGCACCGAACCGGCTGTGGATCGCCGACATCACCTATGTGGCCACCTGGTCAGGCTTCGCCTACGCGGCGTTCGTAATCGACGTGTTCTCCCGGAGCATCGTCGGCTGGAGGGTGGCCAACACCCTGCGCGCCGATCTCGCCCTGGACGCGCTGGAAATGGCGATCTGGGCCCGCAATGAGAACCTTGAGGGGCTCGTGCACCACTCCGACCGCGGGGTGCAAGGCGGATTCAACCGGTCGTCGCAACACCTCAGGATGGAGGTGGTCGGCGATGGGTGTTGGAGAGCGTCAGCGGGCGGTCCGGGCGATGCGCGGTCAGATGTGGTCGCCGGGGCGGCCTTCGACCGCGCGACGCGAGGATCGGGTGCGGTTCTGGGAGGCGATCACCACCGGGGTGTCGAGCGAGGACGCCGCGGCGGAGGCGGGGGTGTGCCAAGCGGTTGGGTCGAGGTGGTTCCGTCAGGCTGGCGGGATGCCGCCGATCTCGCTGGCTCCGACGTCGGGCCGCTACTTGTCCTTCGCTGAGCGGGAAGAGATCGCTCTCCTGCATGCTCAGCGTGTCGGGTGCGGACCATCGGCCGGCAGCTGGGCCGGTCGCCGTCGACGATCTCGCGGGAGCTCCGCCGTAACGCATCCACTCGCACGTACCGCCTCGAGTACCGGGCGTCGACGGCGCAGTGGCACGCAGAGCGGCGTGCCAGCCGCCCGAAGGTCGCCAAGCTCGTCGAGAACGAACGGCTTCGCCTCTACGTGCAAGACCGCCTCGCGGGGAGGATCGCCAGGCCGGACGGCGAGCTGGTGGCGGGCCCCGATGTGGCCTGGATCGGTCGTCCGCACGGCCGCCGCAAGGACCGGCGGTGGGCGCAGTCGTGGAGCGCCGAGCAGATCTCGATGAGTCCGTTGGACTCCGACCCAAGCCGAACCAGCTATCCATAGGACGGTCCGGCGACCCCCTCATCTTCCTGCATCACGGCGAGGCCAATCATCGGCTGCAGCAGTTTCAGATCGATCATTTCGAGCAAGCCGACACCGCCTCGCCGGGGGGACGCAACCGGGTCGACCGCGGGCCAGCCCGGAAGCAGAAAGACGTGATCGCTCGCACACTCGAGGAAGGAAGCTTCGACGTGCCTGCGACGGTCGAACCACTTGCCGGGACCACTCGAATACATCGACTCGTTCAACCACCGCCGACTCCACAGGACGATCACCGGCTAAGACGGACGATCCCGCCGCCAGCCATGCGGCTTCATCGACCGGGGCCCGCACCGGTTTGAGCCCTGTCAGTGCGCTCGGGCGTGACTCTCCTCGAGTGACCGCCCACGCAGCCGGTCCTGAATGATCGACCTGAAGCGCGGGCACCGCACCGGCTCGCCACTGGGACATCGGCGAGCGTGCTCCAGCGCGGTGCGGGCGACGTCAAGCCGGTGCTGCTGTTCGGCGATCGCCGCGAGCTTGCGGTCGATGATGTTCTGCCACGAGCGCCGCTCGCCTCCGGCCACGAGCGAGCCGATCTCCGCCAGCGAGAACCCGACTTCGCGCAGGAAGAGGATCACGCCGACCTGGGCGACGGCCGCCTCGGCGTAGCGACGCCGACCGGACGCTCGAGCCGCCGGCTGCACCAACCCGAGGTCGTCGTAGTAGCGCAGCGCGCTGGTCGCCACGCCGGTGCGCTCGGCCAATTCCCCGATCGACAACAGCCTCGACGTGCCAACGGATTTCTCGGCCGCCTGTACGCGAGGCATCGACTTGAAGCGTACTGGAAGTCGTTCACTCGCCTCATGCCAGGTGCCCTAGTCATTGGCGGGTTGCTCCATCCCTTGGCGCATCTGAGTTCAGGTCACACCATCTGCTGTGGCCTGCCTCGTCATCTCGTCGACGACTGCCGGCATGCCGTCGCGGGCGCTCGAGTACCGAGGTCTCCAGTTCGTTACCGCCCGGAACCGGCGGTTGGACGACCGGTTCGAGCGAACGTAGAGACGGCCGCTCGGCCCGAGCTCGAGGGCGGAGGCCGACAGGTGGTGCAGCCGCTCTCGGCCCACGCTGCGGGCCAGCACGTCCGAAAGCGCCCGCTTGGTCAGGGGATCATCGTCGACGACGTTGTACGCGCCAGCGGGTGCGGCCAAGGCCACGACGACCGCCGAGCCGATGTCCTCGTGGTGGATGGTCGGCACGTACTCCTCAGGGCGTCCGGGTAGGGGAAAGATGCCGCGGCGGGCCGTCTCGACGAGGCCGATCGTGTGCGAGGCATGGGGCGCGTAGAACTGCCCGAAGCGCAGGACGATCCCGGTGGCGCCTTTCGCGGTGATCCGAGCCGCCCGGTCTTCGGCAACGGCCAGTGATTCGGTGAGCCGGACGAGGTCGAGTGGTGTGTCCTCGTCGATCCACTCGTCGCCTCGGTCCTCGTAGGCAAAGGCGATCGATTCCTGGATGTAGCGGGTCGCACCTGAGGCCAGCGCAGCATCCACCAGGTTGCGCGACACCTCACGCCGGATATCGTCGTTCTCCCTCCAGGATCCGGGGATGGCGGCTCGGCTGAACGGCGGGATATGCGTCGTCACGTTCACCACCGCCTCGTGGCGGGAGATGACTCTCTTGACGGCGGTGGCCTCGAACAGGTCGACGGCCACCGGACGCGCACCGAAGCGCTCGAGCAGCAATGCCTTCTCGGCGCTGCGGGCCACACCGGTGACCACGTGACCAGCGCTCACGAGGTGCCGGACAGCCTCCTTGCCGGCGACGCCGGTCGCTCCGGCCACGAACACCCTCATCGCAGTACGTCCAGTAGCCAGGTCACAGGCTCTAGGCGGTCATCGCATCGATCTCGATCAGACAAAACCTCAAGCGCACTCGAAGTCAAGATCCAGGCCGAGCTCCCGCGGCCCTGCCGCTTCGCTGCATCGGGAGCAAGGCGAGTGGCAGCAGGAGAATCGGAAGTGCGTAGCTGATGGCGAGGGCGAGGATCGGATCCCGAGACCAGCCCGCACCGATTCCCGCGAAGAGCAATGCTGCGGGGAAGCTGCCCGCCGAGAGCGAGAGAAGGAAGGTTCTGAGGGGCATCCGTCCCAGGGCGGCGAGGCACACGATCACCTCGGGCACGCTGTAGGGCAGACTCCGGCTGAGTGCGATCCCCCATGGGCCGGCCCGGTTGCTGAGGGCCGCGATCGCTTTCGGCGAGCGGCCGCTGAGCAGGCGCAGGGAGACCCGTCGCAGCGGTGTCCACATCAGCGCGTAGCCGCACACGCCCGCCAAGATCAGGCCTGCGGTTCCGAGGAGCGTGCCCAGAGCGAGCCCGTAGATGGCGCCGAGCGCGGTGATCACCGACGCCTGTGGTACGGGCAGCACGAGATCGGCGACGATCAGCGCGATGCCGGCGGCCCAGGCCCAGGTGCCGAGATCGCTCAACAGGTCGGTCGAGGGGTCTGCGTCGTCAAGGGTCGCCAGTCGTGCCGCGGCGGCCAGAGCCAACAGGGCTGGTGCCAGCGCGATGAGCCAGCGGGGGCGGGGCCAGGGCGCGGCGCTGTCCCTGCGCGGCGCGGGGGGTCTCATTTGCAGTGCGGTTGCGCGCAATGGCCTCACTGCTTCATTCCTGAGGGGCTTCGGCCAGCACGCACACCACCGGAGGCCGCAGGGGGAGTGTCTCCCTCCTGACGTTGGTGAAGCCCGCTTCTTCGAGTCGTTCGGCCGTCTCTCGACCGATGCGGTCGGTTGTCGCGGCGGTGGCACCGGGAGAGCGCGGCTGCGAGACGATCGCCGCGCGACCACCCGGGCGCATCGCCCCGAGGAGCTCCTTGAGCCGCGCCTGGGGGTCGGGCCACATCCCGAAGTTGTTGACGGACAGCACCTTGTTGAAGGTGGCGCTGAACTCGCCGAGGTCGGCGGCCGATCCGAGACGCAACTCGACCCGGCCCTGCCTGACAGCGCCACGATTGCGCCAGGTGGCCTGGCGAATCATCACCTCGGAGTGGTCGATCCCCATGACAAGGCCGTCGGTCGCCCGGCGGGCCAGCTCGTGGATCGCGAGGCCGGGGCCGAAGCCGACCTCCAATACGCAATCGTGAGGTTGCACCTCGAGCAGAGCGACCGCCCATCGGTTCCGCCTCCGGTTGGATGGGCGCAATGTCATCTCCCAGCCGGCCAGGCGTCCTCCCAAGCCGTGAGGTCGATGGAACTGGGACACGACGGCCGCCAACAGGCGTTCTTTGGCTCGCATGGTCACGATTACACGACCTCAAGCGCACTCGAAGTCAAGAGACGGCAAGCAGAATTCGCACGACCCCCATCGCTACTTGCCGGCGAACTTGCCGACGTCCTCGACGAGAGCACCGGGGAGCGCCACGTTGGCCCCAAACGTGCACACGCTCGACTCAGCATCGAACGCGAGGGGCGACAGGATCGACTTCTAGGTCTGCTCGACACTGCCGCTGCGCACCGGTGTGGCGTCGCCCCGTGGAGTCGGCGCGGTTACGGGTTCGGGTGCCTCGATGCCGATCCGGGGGATCCATTCGAGCCATCGAGGGAAATACCAGTTCCAGCGGCCGAGGAGCCGCATGCTCGCGGGCACGAGCACGACCCGGACGATTGTGGCGTCGAGAGCGACGGCGACTGCGAGCCCGAGACCGGTCTGCTGCAGGTCGGCGAGGCGCCCGCTGGCGAACCCGCCGAACACGGCGACCATGATCAGCGCGGCGCCCGTGATGAGGCGCCCGGTTGTGCGTAGACCGTGGGCCACCGACTCCGTGTTGTCACCGGTCGCGAGGTAGCGCTCGCGGATCCGCGAGAGCAGGAACACGTGGTAGTCCATCGACAGCCCGAAGAGCACCGAGAACAGGAACAGCGGCAGCCACACCTCGATGGCCTCGACCTGGCGGAAGCCCAAGACGCCGGCGCCGACCCCCTTCTGGCTCACAAGCACGACCACGCCGTAGGCCGCTCCAACCGAGAGCAAGTTCATGAGCATGGCCTTGATTGGAACCACCAGTGAGCGGAACGCCGCCGTGAGCAGGAGGAACGACAACCCCAGCACGAAGGCGATCACCGGGGGCGTCCAGTCGTTGGTTGTGTCGACCATGTCGCGGATGACCGCGGGTTCGCCACCGACGAGGATCTCGGCGTCGGCATCGCCGAACGCCTCAGGGACGTAGTTGTCCCGCGCCCGGCCGACGGCGTCGAGTGCGGCGCGACCCGTCGGGTTGCCCTCGATCGGGGCCGACACGATCGTCAGCTGTTCGGCTTGGTGTGTCTCAACCGCCGCCCGGCCGAAGGTCGCATCTGCGGTGAGCCGTTCCTCCAGTGCGGCCACGGCGGCCGCGATGTCAGCCGATGCCGGGTCGCCGTCGACCACAACCTCGACCGGCTCCGAGAGGCCGCCCGAGAACTCCGCCGCGAGGATGTCGAACGCTTGGCGTGAGGGCGACTCGTCGGGGAGCAAGTCGACGCCCGAGTATCCGGTGCGCAGGTCCAGCGCCGGTGATGCGAGCAGCAGGAGCAGCAACGTTCCCGCCGTCAACGCGGTGATCGGGCGGCGCATGACGGTCCGCGCCACGCCGTCCCAGAACGGGCCTCCCTGCGAGCGGGCTCGGCGCCGACCGATCCGGCCCCGCTCGATGCGGTCTCCGAGCAGCGACAGCAACGCGGGAAGGAGAGTCAGCGCGGCGGCAACCGCGCAAAGCACCACGAGGATCGCGCCCAGCGCCAGGCTGCGGAAGATGTTGAATGGCACCAGCAGCATGCCCATGAGCGCGATCACAACCGTGAGCCCGCTGAAGACGACGGCCCTGCTCGCGCTGCGACCGCAAACGGCGATGGCGTCGAGCTTCGCCACCCCCTGCTGGCGCTCCTCGCGATACCGGGACACGATGAACAGCGAGTAGTCGATGCCGACCGCCAGGCCCATCATCGTGATCATGTTGGTGATGAGGAGGTTGAGATCGAAGCCCAGACCGATCAGCGCCGCCACCCCCAGCGCGAGTGTGATGGCCACCACCGCCGTGGCCAGCGGCAGGAGGCTCGCGATGAGGGCTCCGAACACCGCGACCAGCACCACCAAGGCGACCCCGATCCCGATGGTCTCGCCCTGTGCCAGGTCTTCGTCGGTGATGGTCTCGAAGTCGCGGTCGATGCTCACCTCGCCGAAGGATGTGGCGACGACCCCGTCACCCGAGCCCGCCTCGACGATCCTGCCGACCGTGCTGCGGTGGTCACCCAGCTTGCCGGTGTCCGGGAGGCGCATGGCCACGACGGTGACCTGCCGGTCCCCGGACACCAGCGAGGCGTCACCGGCGTCGAGGTAGGTCACGAGCTCAGCGACGCCCGCGGCTCTGGCGGCGTCACGCGTGGCCGCGAGACGCTCGCGAAACGCGGGGTCGTCGACGGTGAACCGATCCGACTGCAGGACGACGACCTCGTCGACCGTGTCATCGCCCAGCCGTTCGGCGACAAGCTTCTCGGCGCGGCGCGACTCGGGATTGTTGGTGGGGGCGCTCTCGTTCGTCAGCGCGGATCCCAGCATCTGCACGGCGAGCATGAACGTGACCGTCACCACGGTGACGCACGCGGCCAGGGTCCTCCACGGCCGTCTGGAGGCGAGGACGGCCAGACGCCCGGGGCTAATCCGGGTCGTCATCTGCGTCCCCCGACCAAGCACCCGGCACTGCCGCGAGGTCGGGAACGATGTTGGACGACAGCGCCGACAAGCAACCGCGTGGCTCGCATGAGCCGCATTACACGACTTCAAGCGGACTCGAAGTCAAGGCAGTCCACTCAGATTCCGGCGGGCGACGCATAGCTTGTCGTCCTGGGACTCGGGTCCCGCCAGCAGCGATGCGGCTGGCGGTGCACTCGCCGTCATCGGGAAGCCTGCCCTCAACGGCTTCCTGATCACCTTCGAGGGCAGCTCCGCCGACCGATCAATGACACACCGGCGGCGCGCCTTACACCGTTGTCCCGACCGTCCCGCACTCGGGTCGGCGGGGACGCGGCCTGGGGGACGGAACGCCGTCCCCCAGGCGCTACAGAGTGTCAGGTCACGTCGACGTAGGCGACCATGATCCCCATGGCCTCGTGGCCCGCGTGGCCCGCCTCGCCCATGTAGTACTGGGTGTGCATCTGGATGAGGTCACCCCTCCGCCACCATGGATCGCTGATCTGAGTGAAGGGTCGGCAGACCTCCATGCCCGAGATGTGGCCCTGGTAGGACGCCAGTGAGACTTCGGGGTTCCACGTCTCGGTCTGTGTCACCCAGTTCGCCGGGTGGAGGGTGTCGGCCCCTGTGCCCGGCCCAGCGGGGGCGCTGGTACTACCGGCGACGTACCCGGCCCGCGAAACGCAGATCACCTGGCCGGTGGTCGAGTTGACGGCGGCGATCGAGATGCCACGGTCGTGCACGTGGCCGCCGATGCCGACGATCCGCCCGGTCAGCGTCGAGTTCCAGTTGTAGTGCAGGTCGGTGTACACCCCGTGTGGGATCTCGACCTCGGAGTCCTCGCACTGGTCGACATCCAGCCACAGAGGCCGCACCGGCTCGGCGCTCGACACCCACTCGAACGTGTACTCGAACTCGAACTGGCGGTCCATCATCGGGTCCATGTTCATCACGTCGACGATGAGGCCCCACTCGTCGCCAGGGCGCACGTAGTAGCCGTATCCCGCCGGCAGCTCCATGACCGTGCGCTCGTTGCCGGACGCGAAGAACCGCTCGTTGCCACCTTCGACGGCACCGAGCTGGCTGATCGATGATCACCGGCGACGCCCGGCAGGTCGCCGACGCCGTCGGCGCCGCGCTGGGCATCGACGAGGTGTTCGCCGAGGTGCTGCCCGAGGACAAGGACAAGGCCGTGGTCGAGCTGCAGAGCCGGGGCCTGTCGGTCGCCATGGTGGGCGACGGCGTCAACGACGCCCCCGCTCTGGCCCGGGCCGACGTCGGCATCGCCATCGGCGCCGGCACCGACGTCGCCATCGAATCCGCCGGCGTCGTGCTCGCCTCCAGCGACCCCCGCGGCGTCACCGGCGTCACCCGCCTATCACGGGCCAGCTATCGCAAGATGCTCGAGAACCTCGGCTGGGCCGCCGGCTACAACGTCCTCGCCATCCCCCTCGCCGCCGGCGTGCTCGCCTGGGCTGGGCTCACCCTGTCCCCCGCCGTCGGCGCCATCCTCATGAGCGCCTCCACCATCGTCGTCGCGCTCAACGCCCAGACCCTCCGCCGTGTCGACCTGTCCCCTCAACCGATGCCAGCCTGACATCCAGCCGGCGGATGGCGCGTCGAAGAGCTCGCTCGCCACAACCTGCCTTGCATCAGTCAACGGCCGGGTCGCACATCGTGATGCACGATGCCGGCAGACCAGACCGCCCCGCCGACCATGAACCCATCATCACCACCAACATCACCACCATCTCGACGGTCGGCAGGGCCACCGGTGTCGATGACTTGGACAACCTCATCCCACCGGCGGGCGAGTACCTGGAAGGCGTGACCCCATGCCAACGATGTCACGGTTCGAGGCCGGTTTCTGCCGGAGCGCACCCTGGCGGCTCGTCGCCCGTCGCATCCTGCTGCCGTGGGCGCTGCAAGGCATCCATCCCGTTGGTGACGTGCTGGAGATCGGCGCAGGCAGCGGTGCCATGGCAGCAGAGCTGCTAGCCGCCCACCCCGACATCCACATGACCGTCACCGACTTCGACGCGACCATGGTCAGCACCGCCGCGCAACGCCTCACCCCCTTCGCAGACCGGACCACAACGCGTCAAGCCGACGCCACCAGGCTGCCGTTCGATGACGACAGCTTCGACCTCGTGCTCAGCTGGATCATGCTGCACCACACCATCGAATGGGAGAAGGCGCTCGCTGAAGCCGTTCGGGTCACGCGACCCGGCGGCAAGGTCGTCGGCTACGACCTGCTCAACACCGCACCGCTGCGCGCCCTGCACCAGGCAGAGGGCGCACGGTTCCGGATGATGCGCTTTTCGGAGCTTCGGGAGACGGTGCGTCACCTTCCCGTCAGCCACTCCATCCTCACGCCTGCCCTCACCCGGTTCGCCGTCCGGTTCACGCTGTGCAAGTAGGCGGGCCGGCATGGACCCCACCGTGTCTTGACATCGCCGTCGATCGACTTGGCAAGCGCGGCGCCGGACCGCTTCCGCGGCGGGCAGGTTTCACCCCGGTCTCACCCGCTCCGCGTCCAAGCAGCCGCCGGGCACCGTGGCGACGCATGGCGATCGGCCAGTGCCCGACAGGGGAGCGGCGGTCCTCCTACCCCGCCCCTGCCGGCGTGAAGGCCGGACGGCCGGGCGCCCCATCCACGGGTGGCAAAGGTTCTGCGGCCCGTCAGCGTCGTTGGTAGGCGCGCACGGTGAGGGGGACGAACACGGCGAGTAGGCCGACGATCCATGCCACCGCCCACAGCACGGCGTCGCCGGCGGGCTGGCCCAGCAGGAGCGCGCGCACCGCGTCGGTCACATTGGTCACCGGGTTGACGTCCGCGAGCCAGCGGACGCCGGCGGGCATGGAGTCGACTGTGACGAGCGCCGAACTGGCGAACGTGAGGGGGATGATCCAGATGAAACCGGCGTCGTGGACGGCCTCCGCGTGGCGCATGGTGATGCCGATGAGGGCGGAGATCCACGAAAAGGCGTAGGCGAAGCCAGCAGCGAGCGCGACGGCGAGAGTCAACCGTGCCGGGTCGGTGTCGGGCCGAAAGCCGATCACCAACCCGATCGCGAGGACGACGGCGATCAGCACCGTGTTGCGGGCGGTGTCCACCAGGGTGCGGCCAGCCACGACGGCGGAGCGGGAGATGGGCAGCGCCCGGAACCGGTCGGTAATCCCCTGATTGACGTCGCCCGCGAGACCGACACCGGTCTGCGTGGCTCCGAAAGTGATGGACTGCACCACGATGCCAGGCACCAGGTAGTCGACGTAGCTGACGCCGGGGATCACGATCGACCCGCCGAGGATGTAGCGGAACAGAAGCAGGAAGATCATCGGCGTCATCAGCGGGAGCACGACCAGGCTGGGGACACGCAGGTGGTGCACGTAGTTCCGCCAGGCCAGCAGCAACGCGTCGCGGATGGCGCCGCCATGCACGGGGGCCTGGTGCGAGGCGGTTGGGGTGCTCATGAGTGGTTCCTTCTGCGATGGCGGTGCCCGCCACGGCGATGGCGGGACCTGTCGCCAGCCGGGACCTGGTCGGTCTGTTCACCGTCCGCCGGCACCGCCGCTTGTTCGCTGGTCACGGACAGGAACACCTCGTCGAGACCCGGTCGGCGCACCTCGGCGGCCGTGACGGCCACGCCGTTGGCGTCGAGCCGGCGGAGGATCTCGGGCAGCAGCGCCGCACCGTCGGGCCCCCGCACCATTACACCGTCCTGGTCCTGGTCGACCACCGCTACCAGGCTCATGGCCCCGAGGGTCGCGACTGCGTCTGCCAACCCCCCCGGGTCCGCGAGGCGGACGTGCACCGTGTCGCCGCCGAGGCGGGCCTTGAGCTCGGCCGGCGTGCCCGTGGCGACCATGCGGCCGTGGTCGATCACGGCGACCGTGTCGGCCAGCCGGTCGGCTTCCTCGAGATATTGCGTCGTCAACAAGATCGTCGTGCCGTGGGCGGCAAGCCCCTCCACGAGCGCCCAGACGTCGCGCCGGCTGGCCGGGTCGAGTCCCGTGGTCGGCTCGTCGAGGAACAGCACCGCCGGCTCTGCCAGCAGCGTGACGGCAACGTCGAGGCGGCGGCGGAGACCCCCGGAATAGGCGCTGACAGGGACGTCGCCGACCTCGGTCAAGCCGAAGGACTCGAGGGCCGCCTCCGCCGCGGCGCCCGACTCGGTCCGGCCCATCCGCAGCAGCCGGGCCACCAGCATGAGGTTCTCCCGGCCGGTCAGGTACTCGTCGACGGCGGCGTGCTGGCCGACGAGGCCGATGGAGCGGCGCACGGCGGCGGCCTCGGCGACCACGTCGAAGCCCGCGACTGACGCCCGGCCACGATCCGGCTGGAGCAGTGTGGTGAGCACCCGGACAAGCGTTGTCTTTCCGGCGCCGTTGGGGCCGAGCAGGGCCAGCACCGAGCCTCGCTTCACGTCCAACGAGACACCTTCGAGCGCCGTGTGCCGGCCGTACCGCTTCGTGACCTCGTCGACCACGATGGCGCTGCGGTCCACGTCCTGGTCCAGCGGCGCATCGTCGCGGGTGTCCACAATGGTCGCCATGGTCTGCCTCCTCAGATCAACTCGTACACCCGAGTTCGGGTTACGTATGGCTCAGGCTAGCGCTAATCTGAACACAAGTGTTCAAATTACGGAGATTTCTCATGGCTCTTCCGGACCACGCCGCCATGGCACGCCGCCGCCCCGTGCGCCGGTGCCGGCCCCTCGACCCCCCGTACGCTTCGTCACCGTGACCACGAAGGCGGCCAGGGCGGGAGCACCGCAGCGAAGGCGCAACCAAGCCGCTCCGCCGAGGCGGCGCGCCGACGCGGAGCGCAACATCGCCGCGATCCTCGACGCCGCACTGGTCTGCTTCGCCGAGGACCCGGGGGCGACCATGGCCCAGATCGCCCGGGCCGCGGGCGTGGGGCGGGTCACCCTCTACGCTCACTTTCCCTCGCGTCAGCAGCTGCTGACGGCGGCGCTCGACCGCGGCGTCGCTGAGGCGACCGCGGCTCTCGACGCGAGCGCGCTCGAAGACCTCCCCGCCGACGAGGCGGTCGGCATGATGGTCCGCTCCTCCTGGCACGTCCTGGACCGCCACCGCATGCTGTTCGAGGCCGCCGCCGCGTCCCTCGACCATCGCCAGATGCGCCGGCACCACGATCCGGTCATGGCCCGCCTCGACGAACTCGTCGCCCGCGGTCAGGCCGAGGGCACCATCCGCACCGACATCCCGCGCAGCTGGCTCGTGGCCGTGGTCTTCAGCACGCTCCACACGGCGGCCGCCGAGGTCAACGCTCGCCGCCTGCGCGAAACCGACGCCGCCCACACCGTCGAAGCCACACTCCGGTCGGCCCTCGCGCCCCCAGCAACCTGAGGACCGGTCGACGGGCCGTGCCTTCGCTCAGCGCGGGAATGCGCCCAGGCTCTGTCCAGGGGTGGCGCCACAGGAACGCGCGGAGGTCGTCGCTTTAATCCCCAACCCGCACGACACGACCAGTACCGAGTCGGGGAACCTGAGAGCCCGACACGCGGTCCTCCTCGGCCGGACGGGTCTGTGACGGGTCAGGGGTCACGCGCCGCCCTCGTGGAGAGCGGTGAAGCACTTTTCGACCACCTGTTGGGGTGCCGTGTGGATCTCGTTGGGCGAGTCGATGTCGAACCCCTCGTCGGCGAAGCACTCCAGGAGCTCGGGTGGCAGCGCACCGGCGTTGGGTGGTGTGGTGTCCCCGCTGGGGGCGTCGTCGTTATCGCCGCCGCTGCACGCCGCGAGTGTCAGGAGCGCGACCAGCATCGGCGGCGCGGCGCTCACCATCCGGCGACGTCTCACCGTGCCGCCTTCTCGGCTACTGCGCTCGCGGCGTCGTTGAGGAGGCGTCCGTCGGCGAGGCGCAGCACCCGGTCGGCGCGTTCGGCGATCCATTCGTCGTGGGTGACGAGCACGAGCGTGATCTCGAGGTCCGTGTGCAACCGTGCGAGGAGCTCCATGACCATCTCGCCGTTGTCCGTGTCGAGGTTGCCGGTGGGTTCGTCGGCGAGGACCACCCGGGGCGAGCCCGCGAGGGCACGGGCGATGGCCACCCGCTGCTGCTCGCCGCCGGAGAGCTGGGTCGGCAGGTGGTGGGCGCGCGGCCCCAGTCCGACGGCCTCCAACTGGGCCAGCGCGGACTCTGTTCGCTGGGTGCGCGACATGGCCAGTGGGGCGAGCGCGGCCTCGACGTTCTCGACTGCGCTTAGTGTCGGGATGAGGTTGAACTGCTGGAAGACGAAGCCCATGGCCCGCAGCCGCAGCTCCGCCAGTGCCGCGTCCCCGAGCCGCTCCAACGCGTGGCCCTCGAAGCGGACCGAGCCGCCGGTCGGCCGGTCGAGGGCCCCCAGGAGCTGCAGGAGCGTTGTCTTGCCCGAGCCTGAGGGCCCGAACACGGCGACGAACTCGCCGCGCTCGATCGCAAGGTCGAGGGCGTCCAGGGCAAGGACCAGGGTTGCGCCGTCGCCGTAGGAGCGGGTGACATCGACGAGCTCGTAGGTCGGGTTCGCGTCGGGTGTGGTGCTCATGGTCTGTGTCTCCGTGCTCTCGACGTCATCGGTCATTCCGCGCTCCGCAGTGCCTCGGCGGGGCGAAGCCGGGCCGCCCGCAAGCCGCCGACTGCGCCGGCGAACAGGCCGCCGACGAGCGCCAGGCCGGTGGCGAGCAGGAACAGCCCGGGGACCACCGGGGCGCCGAGAACGACGTCGGTGCTGCCGGCGGCGATGCTTCCCTGGCCGAACGTCCCGAAGCCGGTGTTCGGTTGCGCCTGGACCGAGGCCTCCAGCGTGGGACCGATCGCGTCGATGATCGTGGCGCCGGCGACGCCGAGCGCGGCCCCGAGGAGACCACCCAGGGCCCCCTGAACGAGGGCCTCTCCCGTGACTTGGCGGACGACGAGGCGTTGTCGCCAGCCAAGCGCTTTCAGGGTGCCGAGCTCGCGGGTCCGCTTGTGGACGCTCGACAGGGTCAACAGGGCGGCGATCAGGGAGGCCGCCGCGAGGGCGACGACGGCCAGGGCGGTGCCGAGCGTCGAGGACAGGTTCTCGGCGTCTTCGAGGGACCCGCCCACGCGATCGGCGAGATCTGCAGCGGTGACGACCTCCGCGCCTACCAGCTGCCTCTCGATCGTCTCGGCCAGCCCTGCCACCGCATCCGCGGAGTCGGCGCGAACCTGGATGCCGTTGACCCGACCTTGTCGGTCCGACAGCTCCTGCAGCCGCCCCAGCTCGACGTAGGCCTGCGAGGCCACCCCACCGAGGGGGGCGCTGGCGAGGCCGACCACCTTGAACTCCTCGCCTTGGCCGGCGAGCTCGGTCCTGTCGCCGACGTTGGTGCCGTTCTGGCGGGCGTAGGCAAGGTCGACCACGGCCTCGCCGCGGGCCTGCTCGGGTGTCTCGGAGAAGTAGCGGCCCTCGGCGATCTGGTCCGGCGTCACCATCGCGAGCCCGGGCTTGCGCACGTCGACTCCCGAGAGGGTCAGGTCGGAGAACTCGAAGCCGCCGCCGGGCCCGTGGGGGCTTGCCACCTGGCCGCTATCGGGGACGACGCCCTCGACCCGCAGGGCCCGCAGGGTGAGGCTCCCGACGGCGTCCTGCGTACCGTCGAGGTCCCGGAGCTTGGCCACCTCGGAGTCGGGGAAGCTGAGCTGGGTTGAGAGGAGTGAGACCCGCGAGAAGGGCTGCCCCGGTTCCCCGAGATCCGAGTAGTTGAAGGCGGCGTCGTGGTTCTCGTTCTCGCGCTCGAGTTGGCGCTGCTCGTCGTCGGAGAGCTGGCTGAAGGGGTCACTGAGCCCGCCCCCTGCCGCGTCGTCGTTTCGCACGATGAGGGGACGGTTGACCGAAAGGTCGGTGCCGACCCCGGTGAGCGGCTCCAGCACCTCGGCTTGGGCGTCGTCGAGGCCCTTGGAGAGGGCGCCGACGATGACCACGAGGCCGACACCGACCGCGAGGCCGACCGCGGTGAGCGCAGTACGCCCCCGTCGATGGCGGACCTCAGCCAGCAGGTAGCGGACGTAGAACATATGCGGGCTACCTCGCAAGGGGCTAAGGACCCGCGCGGATAGGTGACCATCCACCGGTCGCCGGGTTGGCCCGGTTTTGA
>OCZV010000260.1_pt1 | contig 19350 bp, 22 predicted proteins | sample 1539051 | NCBI WGS metagenome assembly OCZV01 (sample SAMEA3113581, study PRJEB22503) | soil metagenome
GAGCCCGGGCGCGTTCGGATCATGGTGGGAACTTATCCGCCGAACCGTCTGCGTGGAACGGTGGTTCCACGCCGTGACTCTGCAGACAGTTCGCACTCGAAGCGCCAAGAGCTGGCGCAAACGCGCGGGAATCAAGTGACCGGGCCCGCACCCCTCTCGACCCGGTATTCCCCCGACTGAACAACCCACCCGGCTCCGTGATGCACGCCTCCGTGGCGGCAATGGATCGCGTCTACAAACCACCAGTCGGCCTGAACTCGTTCCCGCGTTACATCGAGCGCGACGTATCCGTGACTGTCGGTCTCGACCCAGTGGATGTGTGGATTCTTGTCCATGATCTCTTTCTCGATGTCCAGAGACTTGGTCCTGGGATCCCATCCGGCTTCGTCGTCGAGGTTCTCGGAAGTGATGCTGGTGGTGCAGAACTCCGCGCCAATCGTCTCCTCCACTGGGTCGTGGGGATCGAGCTTGACATCCATGACCCATGAGCTGTGACAGTCCCCACTGAGAAAGACCACATTCGACTCCCTGCGGTCGCGAATCGCCTCCAGCATTCGCCGCCTCTCGACCGGGTACCCATCCCACTGGTCCGGCTCAGGACCATGTTCTCGCTTCGTCAGTACGCCCAACTCGGATAGGGGGTTTCCCAGATCCTCCGGCATGAAGTCGCTCCTGACCTGACCCATCATCACGCCGTTGGCTACCAGCAACCACGGCGAGCCGGCGCGCCCAGCTTCCCCCTCGAACCAATCGAATTGTTCACGGCCCAGTAGCGTGCGGTTCTCTTGTTCGATTTCCTCCGCATCCTTTGTTTGTTTGTCCCGGCGGGTACGCGTATCCAACAGGATCAGATCGAGAAGACCACCGGCGTGGAACGTCCTGAAAATTCGGGACGGATCATTGGATTCCGGAAGCCGTACGGGGATCCATTCTCGCCATGCGCGGAAGGCCGCCTCTCTTCGTTCTTTCCAGGGCCCGTCCTCTTTGGCATCGTGTTTGCCTGCTCCATCGCGCCAGGTGTTGTTGCAGAACTCGTGGTCGTCGATGATGTTGACGAAGGGATGCCGTTGGTGAACCAGCTGTAGTTGCGGGTCCCGCCGATACTGGGAATAGCGAGTGCGGTAGTCCTCAAGGGTTCTGCACTCGTTGTCCGGTTCGAAGGCACGGCCGATCTTCCTACCTAGACCCTTTTCGTTGTTTCCGTACTCGTATATGTAGTCGCCCGAACAGAGCACGAAAGCAATATCGTCGCGTTCGGCCAGGCGGGCATAGGCGTTGAAATAACCCGCGGAATACTTCGCACATGAGCACAGCGCGAAGCGCAGATGATCAGTATCCACGGGCAGAGTGCGCGTTCGACCGACAGGCGACGTCTCGCCTTGTGCCTCGAAGAAATAGAAGTACTCGGTGTCCGGTTCGAGGCCGGTCACGTCTACCTTCACCGTCAGATCGTTGACCTCCTCCGCCGCTGATTCGCCGGCCGTGACGACGTGGCGAAGCGGCTCATCCGTCGCCACCGTCCACCGAACCTCCCCGGGCCGCTCGAGGCGCGTCCAGATGACCACACGATCCGCGAAGGGGTCGCCGCTTGCTACTCCGTGACGGAACAGTGAGGACTTGTGGCTATTGGCACGGGTCAATTCCTCGCTCACAACAGCGGTCCGCCTCCTTAGGGATTGCTCGGATGCGCCATACCCAGGGCCGCCGGACGCTATACCTCACAAGACCTAATCCAGCGACGCTTCCGGATCGCGATTTCTGAATATGCTCCACGGACAGCTCTTGATCCCGGGGGGAGCTCGATGCCCACAGGTGGGCGTTGATGGAAGTTCACACTGATATTAGGCCGACGCCCGATGGTGGCCGCACGGCGCGATCACCTGCTCAGCCGCGCGCCCCAACGCGCCAATGAGTGTGCCTGAAGAAACCCGGGGGCTTAATCAAGTGGGCGGAACTCACACGAACTCAACGAGGAGAGAACATGAGGAGACTTATCGGGGGGGCGGCTGCAGCGGCGATCGTCCTCGCGGCGGCGCCGGGGGTGCAAGCGCAGAGCGACACCACCCCCGGGATTGTTGTCGACGACGGAGTCACACAGCCGGGATTTCTCCGGAATATGTCCGGTCAAATCCCCTGAGTTAAAGACGGTGCGTCAAGATGATGTGGAGTCACATCGGCGGCCTGGGCACTCGGTACAAACCTTATGGCGGCCGAGTCCCCCGATCGCCTCCTTTGCCGCGCGCCGTGAGGCGGTCGTAGTTGAGCCGGAACAGCGCGACCACGTCGTCTACGTCGGAGGGAGCGTCGATGCGTCGGGTCACCCATCCCGACGATGGAAGGGCGTGGTGCGGCTCCGCACGACCTCCCTCGACGAGTTCGTTCCTCAGCTTGGTCGGAAACGGCAGGTCGGCTAGGTAATCGCCGTGCAGGTGACCCAGCTCCACCTTCCCGAGACGAAACTCCACTCCGCCAAAGCGGTGGGCTTCCGCCGCAACGCCGTGCCAGCTCGAGACCTCACGCTCAATTTCTTTACGGGCGCCATCCATAAGGGCCTCCCTCCTACAGCCATCCTTTCCATGGCAGACTAGAAGTTAAAGTGCACTTGAAGTCAAGGGAAGGAACGATGAGCGACGTTTTGACCATAGGTGAGGTTGCGCGCCGCAGCGGCGTTGCGTCCTCAGCACTCCGATTCTACGAAGAGCGCGGATTGATTCGGTCGGAGAGAGCCGGCTCCGGGCATCGCCGCTTCCCGCGCTCCGTCCTGCGACGAATCGCCTTCATCGTGTTTGCGCAACGAATCGGGCTCACCCTGGACGAGATCGGAGACGAACTGGATAAGCTGCCGCCCGGCCGGGTCCCGACCAGAACCGACTGGTCGCGGCTCTCGTCAAAATGGGCCACTCGGATCGACGAACGAATCCAGGAACTCGAACGGCTGAAACGTGGGCTCACCGAATGCATCGGTTGTGGATGCCTCTCCCTGGATCGCTGCAAGCTGTCGAATCCCGGAGACCGGGCGGCTCGATCGGGCCCGGGCCCCCGCTACTGGATCGGCGATTCGCCCGCGGATCGCTGACCTGAAGAACAGGTCCGGCGGTAGGATCTGAACATGCCGCTGTACGAGTACCTATGCGAGGACTGCGAACGCTCATTCGAACGCCTCTCGTCCTTTGCGGGTGCCGATGATGTGCGGTGTCCCCAATGCGACGGCTCTCACACGCGCCGGCTCCTGTCGGTGATCGGCGGCCTTGGCGGCCAATCGAAGAGCGTCGATACCGGATCGCTGCCTATGGCATCCGGCTGCGCGTGCGGCGGCGCGTGCTCCTGCAACTAGAGCGTTACCTGGCGGCCGTAGCGCTCACACAGCCACTTCTATCAGCGTCTGGCTCAGGCCGGGCCCCGCTCCAACCTCGAGGACGTCCTCTCCCAGCTCTTCGTCTCCCAGAGCCCACGGCAGGATGTAGTCCTGGAGCATTTCGGCCCAGGCCTCACTGGCGCAGAACTCGAGATGGGCTTCATTCACGGACCGCACTATAGGCGGCACCGGTCGGGTCCCACCAGAATGCCGCCGATCCCGATGTGTCTTTTGTGCACAGTTGACAATTCGGGACGAAGTCGGTTAATGAACAATGCGCGCAGTGGAACAGGCTTGCTAGCGGGGGGATGGTCTCGTGCGCGGGTCTCTATGACGGGAGGGGTCATGGTTGGTTCATCGCGCCTGAAGGCGCTTGTGGCGGTGGCGGTCCTGATGGTGGTTCTCCCCGGAACGGTGGCTGCTCAGCAGCAACCAACCGGGGCTCTGTCGCTCGTGGGAAACAACCCGCTCATGAATCGTGGCATGAACGCCGCGATTGCGATCCACGGAGATTATGCATACATCGGGAGCCGGACCGACTTCTATGACAATGCCCCGGATGCTTCCGGAATCATGGTCGTGGACATCTCCGATCCAAGTGACCCTGTGGTCGCGAACGTGGTCGGGCCGCCTCTGTCGGCGAATCCGGGAGAGTCATCACGTGAGTTGCGGGTCTGGCAGTCTCAGGACATCCTGATCGTGCTCCACACGAACTGTGGTGGGGCGGGCGCGCATGAGTGTCACGCGCCGTCTCAGAACAACTTTAGGTTCTTCGACATCTCCGGCGATAACGCTGCCGACCCTCAGTTGATCCATACGATGAATATGAGCACGCATGAGTTCTTCCTCTGGGAAGACCCGGCCGATCCGGAGCGGGCTCTGATGTTTGGTGGGAGCGCCGGCAACAACCTGACTATTTGGGACATCTCGCCGCTCCTCGACGGCCAGGCGCCGATCGTTCTTCGGTCGGGTGGCCACGGCTATACCGCGATTCAGCCCAACCTCGTCACGATCGACGCTCCATCCTCGGCGGCCGGCACATATGAGGCCGCCGGGGCAAGCTTCGGGCCCGAACCCACTACAAGCGGGATCTCCGGGGAAGTCGTGCTCGTGGACGATGGTGTCAGTGGAGGTACGCCCTCCGACGGGTGTGAACCGTTTTCGGTGGCGAACGGTGCGATTGCCCTCGTTGACCGTGGATTCTGCGGGTTCGTTGTCAAGGCAGCCAACGCTCAGGCGGCGGGTGCAAGCGCGCTGATCGTGGCAAACAATGTTCCCGACGCACCATTCAACATGGGTGGAACGGACCCGAGCATCACAATCCCATCCGTGATGATCTCCCTTGACGACGGCACCACCATCAAGGCTGGTCTGCCCGCAACCGGCACGGTCGCGGCCAAACCAGGTGGCGGAATCCCGGCGGGTGGGCTGCACTCCCTCTCGGTTAGCAACGACGGGAGATTCGCCTACTACGCGCTGCTCACCGGCGGGTTCGCAGTCACCGACGTTTCCGACTTCACCACCGGAGTCGCGAACCCGCAACTTCGGCTTGTGACGCATAACGAACTCCGGCCGACGTGGCCCGGTCCCGGCACGCACAGTGCCGTAAAGCTGTGGGGTCGTGATTGGGTGTGGGTCTCGGACGAGGTCTACGGCACGGCTACCGGCGGCGCCCACGGATGCCCGTGGGGTTGGGCGCGGCTGATCAGGATCAATAGGCCGGAGCGGCCGACCGTCGAGTCGGAATACAAACTGCCGGAGAACGAGCAGTCGAGTTGCGACGATTGGAACCCGCCGCGGACCTCGTACTCTGCTCACAACCCCACCCTGACGCCCCGGATCGCGATGAGCACCTGGCATTCGGGCGGTTTCCAGATGGCCGGCATCAAAAGCCCAAAGCACCCATATCAGCTCGCCGAGTTCTTCCCCGAGCCGCTCGACGAGGTCGCCCTCGAGGATCCGCGGCTTTCCTCTGATCCCGATACAGGGCGTAACGAGAAGGTAGTGATGTGGAGCTACCCGATCATCAAGGACGGGTTGATCTACGTCGTCGACCTCCGCAACGGGCTCTACATCCTCGAGTACGACGGGCCCTTCGACCAGGAAGTCGACCTGGTCAGCTTCCTCGAAGGTAACTCGAACTTGGGCTGGGCCCTCTGCTTCGAGCCCGTGGGTGAAGCTCCGGACTACTGCGGGGACTGGCAGAGCGACGAGTAGCGCTACGTCTCGGTTTCTGAGATGGCAGTTAGGCACCAAATAGTGGGCCTAACTGCCATTTCGGAGCCATCGGTACGGTCTTCGGCGCCCTAAATGGCATCACAAGCGCGTTAATCGGACTTTAAGACCGATGAGGGACCCTTCCTCGAGTAAGGGGGAAGCGACCGTCACATCGCCGGCAACGTGACGGTCGAGTCGGTCCACGTAGAAGGAGGGCGATCATGCTCAAGACGAGACTGCTACGCGCGCGTCCGAAGTTCAGCTACGCAAACGTGATGTCGACCATTGCGGTGTTCCTTGTGGTGACGACCGGCGCGGCTTACGCGCACGGCCTGATCGGGACCAAGGACATCCAGAAAGGTGCTGTCACGCCTCCGAAGCTGGCACAGAAAGCGGTGAAGGCGGGGAAGATCGCTCCGGCGGCGGTCAAGTCGGGCAAGATCCTCGACGGTGCCGTTACGTCCTCGAAGCTCGGGCCGATCGTCACTCGTATAGAGACGGTCACCGTTTCGGCCGGAACGCAGGCCGGCATAGGATCGGCCTGCGCCGAAGGCGAGCTGCTCATCGGCGGCGGTGCACAGTGGGCGAGCTTCACGAGCCAGCAGGCGCTTGTACATTCACTTCCCGTTCAAGACGAGAACGAATGGTTTGCGCGCGGTGTGAACAACACAGCTACCGACAGGACGCTGAGGGCGATCGCGTACTGCCTGCAATAGGCCGCACCGCCTGGAAGATAAACATCCGCTGAGCAGTCTGCGTGGAGCCCGTGTTCCACGCAGACGGCTCCGGAACGGTCCCGCGAAGTCTTAGGGGACGGCCCAAACTCCGTGTGGGCCTGCCCCTACTGCGATTCTCGCGACCCGTTTCATCGTCGATAGCCTGTACACCAGTATCAATCCGCGATCGTGGTCGGCGACTGCAGCCTTTTTTCCGTCCGGCGTCACTGAGACGTGATGCGGAGAGCCGCCGATCTTGAAACTCTTGCGAATTCGATATGTGCGAGTCGATAAAACAAACACTCGGTGGGCGCCATGATCGGTGATCCACACCCGTCGTCCATCCGGGGTGAACGCCAGGTGATGCGCCTCGTCGCCCAGAGGCCGCGACTTCAGGAGCCTCCCCCGTCGCGAGTACACGTGGACGGCGCCGTTCCAGTCGGTCACCCATACCTTTCGATCCGGAGAGAAGAGGATGTCGTGTGGACTGCGTCCCGTCGACAGATACCTGATGACACGCTTCTTCTTTAGATTGACGATGGCGATGTCGTCGCTGCCCTCGAGGGTGACCCAGGCCCTACGTCCACTGAGGGACATAGCTAGATCGTGTGGATTTGCCTTCAAAGGAACGCGGCCGCGCCGCTTTCCTTTGAGCGAGAGCAGATCCAGACGGGCGGCTCCCTGGTTGGCAATCACAATCCGTCGAGCCCCAATCTTCACGTCATGGGGAGCGCCGGGAATCGTCACGCCGCGCCGCCATTTCTGCCTTTTGAGAACCACTCGATCGGCGCTCCACAATGTCGCTGCGACAAGTCGAGACTTGCCGACGGCGATGTTGTGGGGACGGCCGGCAACTTGAAGTCGCTGTACGACCCTGCGGCTTCGCAGCTCTACCTGGACCAACTCTTGGGCGTCCTCAAGTGCAACCCAAACGCGTTGCGCAGGTTTGCGCTGTGCCGAGCGTGCAGCCTGGGATTCATGCGCTGGGCCACCATCGGCTCGGGAAACAGCAGGGGCTGCAGGCGCGGCCGCTAAGGCCTGGACGAGGAGCAACCCCGCTGCGATTCCGAGCGCTTCGGATTTGCAGCGTCGAGATGGTCGGCGCATCGGTCCTCCCGTGGTGGCGCTCGGGTCCGGCTCCACCTAAAAGTATGGCCCTATCCTTGTATTCGACGCCCGATCGCGTTCCCGAGTTCGGTCTACCCCTTGTTGACCGCCTGGCCTCATGCTCATACTGGCGCCACCTGGAAGGACAGCACGAGTGACAGAGGAGAGAACAGAATGGCGTTTCGTGGATGGTCGGCGGAAGCCCTTGAGTTCTTCGAGGGGCTGGAGGCCGACAATTCCAAAACTTACTGGCTGGAAAACAAACACGTCTACGACGATCTGGTCCGGGCGCCGATGGAAAGCCTTCTGGAGGAGCTCGCCCCCGAGTGGGGCGAGGGCAAGATCTTCAGGCCGTACCGGGACCTCCGGTTCAGTCCCGACAAGTCCCCCTACAAGACGCACATCGGAGCGGTCGTCGGCGATGGGTATGTCCAGCTGAGCGCAAATGGTCTTGCTGCGGGGAGCGGTATGTACGAAATGGCGTCGGATCAACTGCAACGCTATCGGGAGTCGGTGAACGACGAGCGATCCGGGAAGAAACTCGCCGACTTTGTGACGAAGGCCAGGGCGGCGAAACTCGAGGTGTCCGGACACGACGTCTTAAAGACCGCCCCACGGGGTTATCCGAAGGACCACCCTCGCATCGAGCTTCTCAGATACAAGGGCCTCATCACATGGCGGCAGTGGGAACCGGCGGGCTGGCTGGAGACGAGGCGCGCCAAAGACCGGATAGTCGAGTTCCTCCACCAGTCGAAGCCGTTGAATCAGTGGCTCCGTAAACACGTCGGACCCTCCGAACTCGAGCCGCGCTAGCGAACTGTCTGCAAGGAACGGCGTGGAACCACAGTTCCACGCAGACAGTTGGGCTATCCGTCGCTTCTTCGTCGCCTTCATCGACCTGGCCGACGGAGTGGATCTCGCCACGGGGAGCGTGGCGGTCGCTACGGCGATCGGTGGACCGGGTGGACCCGAGATCCTCGACCGTGACGAGTTCATCGAGGCGGAGGCGGCTGAGGTCGGCGCGCTTCTCAACGTCATCTACGGGCTCCTCGCACTGGCGATTCTCATCGCGCTGATGACGATCGCCAACACACTGTCGCTCTCTGTGGCCGAACGAACGAGGGAACTCGGGCTATTGCGTGCGGTCGGTCAGACGCGAGCCCAGCTTCGGGCCATGGTGCGATTGGAATCCGTCATCGTCGCCACCTTTGGCGCCATCGGCGGCATTGGCCTGGGGTTGTTCCTCGGGTGGGGCCTAGTTCGAGCCGCGGGCTCATCGACGACCTTCGCGACGTTCGCAGCGCCGGTCGGGACGATGGTCATCGTCCTGGGCGCGGCCGTTATCGCGGGTGTGGTTGCCGGAACCGGGCCCGCCTGGAGGGCAAGCAGAATGGACGTCCTGACGGCAACGACAACGTGACGGCGGCTGAGCCGGAGGACGGATCCAATACAACAATCCGTCCTCCAGCGTGGCCCTTACTCCTCCAAGCAGAAGCCGCGCGGCACATCCGTGTGTCGCCCGGTCGAGGCGCTGTTAACTATCGCAAGGTCATAAGTCGCGAGCACGATCACGTAACCGCACGCTTGCATCCCACTCGTGTCGAGTGACCACGTGTCCCCGCCCGGAGGAGTCTGCACCGTCCCTTGACTTGGAACCAGTGCTCCCGGTGGAGCGGCGAAGGGAGATGTCGAGATGCGGAACTGCGCAAAGTGCTTGTCGCGTGATTTGAATGTTCCGGTCATGACATCACCGATGTTGAACTTGCCGCAGTTTCCGCCGCTGATCTGTAGATCAACTTGGTTTGGCTCTGGGAGCGTGTTGTCCAGCTGGATGCGGTGAACGTCCAGACCCGGCACCCCCTGGATCTGAATCGCGACTTCCGACAACTCGTCTCCGGTCGAGTTCCAACGGCCCAGCATCCCGCTGATGTTGTTGAACCATGGGATGTAGTCCGTCCAACCGGTGACCGGATCGGGGAAGCGATCCGTGCCGACGCCAAAGAGGTTCACAGTTCTGAAGCTGGTCGTCAGCGGAGCCCAACTGCCGCCGAGCTGCCGCACCAGGATCCGGTACTTGTGTCCGGGGAAAGACGGCCCCTTGACGGTCACCCTTCCCGCAAACGGGCAGGGCCGACTGTGAGGAGCGATCCAATCGGTGTGGAGCCCATTGTCGGCGAAGACTGCTCCCGGCGTGGTCAAACCGGTGACGTCGTTAATCATCCCGGTCTCCACTCCGCCGAGGATGCTGATCAGCGGCGTCGGGCTGGTGGGGTCGATCTCCGGCCCGGGCTTCACCTGTACGTGAACGTCAACCCGATTCCCCCAGTGTGGGATCGCATCTGGGTCGGCAGGCGATGGGGCCGCGTTCCACGACAGAACCGCGCGCACGCGCCCTATGACGGGGGTCGTGCAGCGTTTGCGAACCGCCAACAAATCAACCGGCAGAACGGCCGCGTAGCAAAGGCCGCCGTCGGGTAGCGGAGTGAAGTCGTGGGCGCTCACCTTGACCGTCCCCGCGTAGGTCCAGTCGCATGAGTCGTCCCAATCCACCCAGAAGGCAACGTACTCGGTGCTCCCAGCACTGCACGGTGGTCCCGAGAAGCCACTCGGGAGCTTCACTCGAAAGGTTGCAACAAGCGAGTCGGAATTGTTGTCGAGGCCGACGCACTCCAACTCTTCGTAGTTCGTGTTGCCCGAAGTCTTCTCGAGCCCCGCAAGTGCGTCCGACCAGTCGAGACCGATTGAGTTCCAAAGAGTGAGTTTTTCGTAGGCAAGTTCGGGCGCTGCCGATGGGCTGCCCGCCGCCGCGTGCAGATCTCCGAACCCGAAGCGTGTCGGCTCTACCTCGACTGCCTCCTTCTGCTTGCCCCTCCCGTAGAGCTCCGCGAGCTCTTTGACCGCCAGCGGAGGTGGCGGCGGAACCGGCGGTACCGGCTCCGACGTATCGACGATCTCCTTGAAGACGTCCGGCAGCTCCAGATCAGCGGGCAGCTTTGGCTTCAAGTAATCGAAAAGATCCGAGATTTTGAACGACCGCGGCCTGATCTGCACGTTGCACTCGTGCACGTCGCCCCACACAGGCTGCCAGTCGGGCTGGCCGGCGGGCGGAACCACCTGCCACGACAAGATCGCCCGCACCCTGGGGAGCACGGGCCAGAAGCACCATCTGCGACTCGGTTCGTACGGAAGTGAGGCGATGTAGCTAATCGGATGCCTGGCATCTCCCTCACAATCGTTTCCCGCCGGGATGTCGTGCACCTTCACGCCGACGGCGCCCGCATCCTCCCAGCCGCCGCCGTAGTCAACGTAGAAACGGACATATTCATTGGATCCGGCCGCGCACAGGCCGCCTCCGTAGCCAAACGGCAGCTTGACGTCGATCGTCGCCTCGAGGAGGTCCCGCTCAGGGCTGAAGGAGACGCACGTCATTGCCTCGTACTTCGTGTTGACGGCCAGCTTTTTCTGTGGCTCCAGGCCGAGATCGGGATAGTTGCCAAAGTAGTTCGGATTCGCCGCCAGCAAGGAGGTGAAGCTGCGGCGTTCGAGTTCGATCCGCGCGGGAGCCTTTGCGGCAGTCGTTTTCTTCCGGGCCGTGGTCTTCTTCCGCGCGGTCGTCTTCCTGCGTTGAGTCACCCTGGAGTCCTTTCTCAGAGGCCGCCCATACGGGCGCCGGGGGGGCGCCCAACCAGAGACTGAATAGCCGCCGTCATCCCTTCGGCAACGGGGCGTCATCGGCTCGTCATCGCCCCCAATCCCAAAACACGCCGCGAGAAAATGCGGGGACAAACGCGACCGGCTAGTGCCGGTGCCCGAGCGTCAGGATCTGGTGGCTAGCCGAGCCATCGAGTCCTCGATGTGCGATGAAGGTTCCAGTCCCATCTCCACGTCGAGTAGTTGCCTGAACCATTCGTAGTGCCGGAGAGCGTCGATTCTGTTCCCCTCGGCGATGTAGGCATCGATGACTGCCCGACTTGCGCTCTCCCTGAGAGGGTCGATCTGGACGGCGAATCGTCCGGCCTCAATTGCGGCGGCGAACCGCCGCGATTTGCTTAGCTGACTCGAAAGCATCTCCAGCGCATGGAGCCGCAACTGTCGGAAGCCCTCCCTCTCGAGAACAACCCATTCGTCATCCCATCCCGGAAGAAGATCCGCCCCCGGTGCGAGCCGTTGGTAGTCGAACTCGCTGCAGCACATGCTCTCTGCAACGACGGCGCGCAATTCCCGTTCGACAACCGGGAAGTCCACCTCCACATTAGGCGCAAGGGCGAGCTGTTTGCGATCGGCAGCGACCATGGGGATTCCCGTCCGTCGCAGTTTCCAAAGGACTGAGCGAAGGCTATGGGTGGCGAGTTCTTCGGTAGTGGAGGGCCACAAAGTGCCCGCCGCCTGAGATCGCGGAGTGGCACCGCCCCTGAGTGCCAGAAAGGCTAAAAGTCGTTGCGGACCCGAACCGAGGCGGATTGGCGAGGAACGCCACCGAACTTCGAATCCCCCGAGCAGACGGATCTGCGGTACCGGCGCAGCGGATTGGGGGCTCCGCCGCACGGAGGCTTCCATAATCTGCATGACACTTACTCCCGCGCCCGCGAGGTGCGCCCCATCCCGGCCCCGAACGCCCTCCTGTTACAGCCTGATTCATACCGCGTGGTCCTTAACGTTTTCTAAAACCTCCATTAACCCGGACCCGTCACCGTGGGCAGACGCACCTGAGGCTTAACCGCCCCTGGGTTCCTCAGAGCGTTGAGGGCAGGCCAAAAGCAGGGAACAGCGAGTAACCAAAGGTGGTGATCTCGACGATCCGCCCGTTCTCCACGCGCAGGACATCGAACTTGAAGGCGCGAAACTCGCTGTCTCCGGGCCTTCGGAGGTAACTCGCGGCGGTCGGCATCCGGTTGGCAACCGTCGCAACGAGCCGCCAATCGCCGTCTCGATCCTCCCCAAACGCCCGCTCCAAGAGCCGGGAGACCATTGCCATCCCGTCGAAGACGAGCATGTCCGGTGGCATCGTGACCCTGAGGTCCTCCGACGCGATCGCCACGACGGCCTCGGCGTCCATTCGTTCGTGTGCGTCGATGAATCTCTCGAGCAGGGCGCGTTCTTCGGGACCCGGCTCGGCGGCCGACCATTCGGCGCGCCGATCCGGGAGATGTTCCTGGAGCCTCGCGCGTGCCCGTTGGAGAGCGCTGTTGGCTGCGGCCACGCTGGTCTCGAGAAGCGACGCGGTCTCGCTTGCCGGCCATCCCATGACGTCCCGGAGTATGAGTGCAGCTCGCTGCCGCGGCGGGAGCACCTGAAGTGCTGCGAGGAACGCAAGCTCGATGGTCTCCCGCGAAACCACCACGGCATCCGGCTCCTCGTCCGGGGGGACGACCTCGTCGAGCAGTCGATCCGGATACGGCTGGAGCCATGGGATCTCCGCAAAGGATTGCATTCTGGTCGCACGCCGTCCCCTCGAGCGAATCATGTCGAGGCACACGTTCGTTGCGATCCGATAGAGCCACGCTCGCAGGAACGAGGCTTCCTCGAAGCCCGCTTTGTTGCGCCACGCTCGGAGGTAGGTCTCCTGAACCGCATCCTCGGCTTCGTCGAACGAAGCGAGCATCCGATAGCAGTGAACGTGCAGTTCCCGCCGATAGCGCTCGGCCGCGCGGATGCCGTCCGTGTCGGTCACTCGCCACCCTTGTTGTAGCCGCGCTCCTGGAGAACCCAGGTGTTGCCGTCCGGATCGCTGAAATCGGCGAAGGAGTTGAAGTCGGCGTGACTTGGGTCGGGACCGGGCTTCCATCCTTCGGGCGTCATGTGGCGGACGTCGCTGACGTCGACGCCCCGGCCGGTGAGCTCGGCGCGGGCGGCTTCGATGTCGGTTACGACCAGATGTGTCCCCTTGACCGAGCCTGGGGTCGCATCGGTGATGCCGATTCCAAATGTCGCCGAGCACGCAGACCCCGGTGGCGTCACCTGGACGACCCGGAACTGGTCGTTCGGCTGATGGTCGACATCCACGTTGAAGCCCAGTTTCTCCGAGTAGAACTCCTTGGCCCGGTCCACATCGGATACGGGCAAAAGCACAAGCTCGAGCTTGTAGTCCACGATTCAGCCTCCTCTATCCGGCGGTCACTTTCTAGACATGAAACGTTCGGGAGCGAAGAAACTAATCGGTCCCGCGATGAGGACTCCCTGGCCGTGCCACTATGGTGGGGCGATGGCCAGCGGACTCGACGGTGATCACTCGGTTGCCTGCTCGGTGATCGACGGGTGTCTCGTGTGCGGAGACGTGGCGGTCCCCGTGACGGTGGTCGAGGCGGGCGAGCCCGATGCGATCTGCGCCGACGACCACGGCCAGCAGGGATCGGTCGGGATCGAGCTGGTCGCCCCGGTGGCGGTCGGAGAACGCCTCTTGATCCACGGAGGAGTCGCGATAGCTCGCCTCGAGGACGGAGCGCTATGAAATTCGTCGACGAGTACCGCGACGCCGAGCTCGCCCGCACTCTCTCCACCACCATCGCCGCACTCGCGGAGCCGGGACGTCACTACAAGATCATGGAAGTTTGCGGCGGCCGCCGTCGACGACCCTTTCATCGTGCAGGAGGTGCACGAAACGCTGTACCACGTGCTTTGGGAACTGGTTCATGTGTTCTTCGAACACAAGGGTTTGCTCGAAGACCGGACGGAGCGCAAGGAACACGACACCGGAGGGGCTTCGTTTCTCTACCCATTTCTCAGCGAATCCGAATCCGGTCTCGAGGGCGTGCTGTCTGAGGTCGAACGTTCCATCCGCCAAAAAGCTGCGGATGTAATAGAGATGCGCGCGGCCTCATGCGAACCCAAGGGTTTTGTTGAGACCTCCGAGTCGATCAGCGAGCGGATTTCGGATGGAGGCCAGGTTCTGGCCTTTGGCAACGGTGGATCCGCCACCGACGCACAGGATCTCGTCACCGATCTGGTTGCTCCGCCGGCCGGCATCCGCCCGATCCCCGCGATCTCCCTGACAAACGATGCGGCCGTCATCACGGCGGTGGGCAACGACGTCGGTTTCGACAACGTCTTTGCACGCCAGGTGATCGCGCTCGGCGCGCCTGGAGACGTCGCTGTGGCCATCTCGACAAGTGGGGGGTCGCGCAACGTCCTTGTCGCGGTCGAGGAGGCCCGCCGGCGAGGGCTCCTAACAGTCGGGTTCGCGGGCTACGGCGGAGGCCGCCTGGCAGAACTGTGCGATCGAGCCCACGTGGTCGATGCCGACTACATCCCGCGGATCCAGGAGGCCCAGGCGAGCCAGTACCACACGATCCGGCGCCTCCTTGTCTCCTGAGGCGAGGATCGCTACGTCCGACCGGAGGCCGAGCGAGGACGGCGGCGGTCCCGCAGGGCGACTTAAAAACGGTTTCGAGCCCGAGGAGGCCGCCGCCGCCCGCAGCGAGGCTAAACGGCAGCTAGCAACCGGAGGCGATGGACTTTCGATTTTGAGGATTTTGCGATAAGTAGCCCACGTGGATAGGCCGCCACTCAGCCCGCAACTACCTGATGGGGTGGATGCCGAGGAATACACACGGATCCGGAGGCTCATGCGCGTCTCCGTTCTCAGCGTCTGGAGAGCGCGCCATGAAGTGGTGGCGGGGATCGATCCCCTGGACGTCGTCGACGAGGCGTGGAGTTCAATGGCAGAGAACAACTTCCGGAGCAAGGGTCCGTTTCTGCCGCACGCCCTGGTGGTCGCTCGAAACAAAGCCGTCGATGCCCTGCGGAGGGGGGAGGCCAGGCGACGCGATCGGTCGCTGGACACACCGCTGGCATCGTCTGGGGAAGCTGGAGTCGCAACCCTCCAGGAAGAGCTCCCCGGCTCGCCGGGCGCGGACGTCGACTACTTCCGAGGTTTGGACCAGGTGGCGGCGGTCCGAAAGCTGGCCCTGGCGGAAGAGGCCATTTACAGGGCGGGGGTTCTGACGGATGTGGAAAGAGAAGTGTTCGTCGCCGTTCGAGTGCACGGCAAGAGCCGCGCCGCCGTCGGCAGGGAACTCGATCCTCCACTGACGGGGCAGCGAGTGGGCCAGATCGCGGCGCAGGCTTTCATCAAGATTCAGGCGTTTATAAAGACGTACCAACAACAGGCACAGGATGTGGCCGCGGGTGGAGGAGGTGACACGAATGGCCGAGACTAACGAACGAATCGAGGAAGCACTCGCCGCTTACCTCGACCATCTCGAAATGGGAGGACCAGAACCCGACACGAGTCACTTGACCGATGCGGAGCGCAGTGAACTCAGAGAGCTCCTTGCCGCGTTGGAACTTACTTCGGGTATCCCCTTTGGTCTCGGTCGGGAGGGCGGTGCCGACGAAACTCCACGCGCCATTGAGGCCGCCCCGGAACAGGCCGGCGCCCTCGTGGAGGAGCTTCGATCGGCGCTCGCTCCTGAGGTACGAATAGAGACGGATACGACGCTGGCGATTTCGGAGATTGGGGGAATCGAGATCATCGCCCAATTTCTCGTGGGGACGTTCGGTGGCCGGGTCAGGGTCTGGCTGATGTCCGTCGCCACCGCGCACGAGATCGAGGACAACGCTGAGTCCCTCGGTGACCTGAACCGCATCTTCCGAATGGCCTCGGACACTGCCGCCATCGCACTTGTCGGAGCCGATCTCTCGTGTCTCCTGGTGCGGCCGGAAGACACCGGTCCTCAGATCCGTGTGCCGAGCGGCTCACTCGTCGCACGCAGGTACAGACGGTCGATCCAGCCGGTGGGCGAGTCCGTGTCTGCGTTCCTCGATGAGCTGATCCCCTACTGGGATCCAGTCCCCGCCTTCGATCAGTCCACCGGATTAAGCATCGACATCCCCGCCGTTACCGAGAAGGCGGTCGCGTCGGCAGTCGAGAACCAGCGCTCGATTGGAACACGAGCCCGCAAGGGGAACCCGAAAAAGGACGTTCTCCTCGAGTTCGGCGACAAAGAGGTCGGAGCCCTGAGGAAGGTGGCCAAAAGCCTCCTCGACGGCAGCCTCGAGCCCGGCCAGGTAGGGGAACGCATCGAAAAGGCGGCAAAGAACCGATGATCCGAAGCCTGCGGCTTACGAACTGGCGCGCCTACGACAAGCTCGATCTCGAGCTTGGCCCCGGCGCGACATTCGTCGTCGCCTCGAATGGAATCGGCAAGACATCGCTGATCATGGGTGCTGCCTGGGGCCTCTTCGGCGATGCCTCCGCGGTCAAGGCCGTGGAGGAAATCCGTGGCGATGCTGCAAGTGCCACGGTCGAGATCGTCTTGCGCCTGCCGTCGGGGGTCGATGTCGTCATTAATAGAACTGTGAATCCCAAAGGCCGCACGGCGCTCTCGGTTCAGCACCCGGATGGGGAGATCAAGTCCCAAAGCGATCTCGACTCTTTGCTAGCCAAGGAGTTCGGCGCCGATTCACACGTGCTGGCCCAGCTGACGACAATGATCCACGGCGGCGCCATGGAAACGTTCCAGGGTGAGTTCGATCTCCAGGACCACCTGGCGGGCATCTTCGGAGTGACCCCCTTGTTCGAGGCCGCCCGAGCCGCCAAGGAGAGCGCAGACAGAGCGGCCAGCGCCCTGCGGAAGATGAAGACGACGCAGCGCTCCGAAAAGCGGGATCGGGAGGGGGTTGTCGCCGAGCTCGAAGGAGTTGTCGAGCAGCTGACCGCCATCACCGAGGGCCGCGATCAAGCGGTCGAGAAGATGAACGAAGCAGCAGACAAAGTGCATGCCGCGGAAGAGTGGACGCGCTATCGCAGCGGTATGACGGGGCGCGCCGGACGGCTAGAGACCGTTGCGGAGCAAGCGACAGAGTTACTAGAACAAACGGTCACCTCGGAAACGGTCCTGGACGTCCTGATGGAATCCGAGCAGACCCTAGAGGCTGCGGCGACCGAGACGGAAAACCGGGCCGCATCGGCGCGAGGCAAGTCGGAATTGATCAAGGACGCGATGACTCAACTCCGAGGGGCGGATGCGCTATGTCCCACCTGCCTTCGCCCGTTGTCTGAACATGAGGCGGACCGCGCCGAGGAGGAGCACCACAAGCACCTACGGGAGCTGGATGCGGAAATCACCGAGGCAGAAGAGAAGGCATCCCTCTGGCGCTCTGCTCTCCGAGCAGTCAGAGACCTGCTCGGTGAGATCCGGGCACTGCCGTTCCCAATGGAACCTGAGTCCGGAGCTCCTGAGCTCGATCTTGCAAGCGCGCAATCAGAACTGGAGCTCAGACGAGAAGAAGTGCGGGCCCTCGATCAGAAGACCGCGGAGCTCGCAGCCTCGGGTGGATCCCTTCAGGGCGCGCTGCAGGAGTTGGAAGAAGACGAGGAACAGGCACGTCAGCTCGAGGCCCTTTACCGCGAGGAGGGAATAGCGCTTGCAGCGCGCGACGCGCTCGAGTCGACGGGCCGTCAGATTACCGAGAAGTACATCGAGCCGCTCGCGCAAGAGGTCGAAGCGCGCTGGAAGAGGATGTTCGGCGGAGGCGGACTCGTCCTGAGTCCGGAGGGTCACATCACCAGACAGCTCGGTGGTCGAACACTCGGATTCAACTCGTTGAGCGGCGGCGAAAAGGTCTGGGCATTGCTGCTTACCCGCCTGCTGGTCGCCGGCGCATCGACGCGCTCTCCATTCGTGTGGCTCGACGAACCGCTCGAGCACCTCGATCCGCGTCTTCGGAAAGTTGTGGCCGGGACGCTTGCTAAAGCGGCCTCCGGAACCGGCCTGCGTCAGGTCGTCGTGACAACGTACGAAAGCGAACTGGCGCGCCGCTTGATGGAGGACGTGCCCTCCGCGTCACTCGTGTACGTGACCACCGCCGAGTGACGAGGCGGGATTTTTCGCGCATTTTCGATTCTCGGCGCCCTTCGATAAGGCACCTGTTACGCATGATGCCGATTGAAGGGGACGGAAGATGTCGCATCTGGCAACGGCGGAGCAGGCCGAGTTCCGGCTCGAAGCGTACCGGGGAGAGCTAACCGGCTACTGCTACCGGATGCTCGGGTCTGCGTTTGAGGCCGAAGACGCAGTGCAGGAGACTTTCCTTCGCGCGTGGCGGAGCTTCGATGGATTCGAGGGCCGCTCCTCACTGCGCTCATGGCTGTACCGCATCGCAACGAACGTATGTCTCGACATGCTCGACGGAAGCCAGCGCCGAGCGCGACCGATGGACATGGGGCCCGCGCAATCCGCCGATTCATCGCTTCGCGAACCGCTTCCCGAGACAACTTGGATCGAGCCGGTCCCCGATAGCCGGGTACTGGCGGGCGGCGATCCCGCCGAGATAGCGGAGATGCGCGAATCGATCCGGCTGGCGTTCATTGCGGCCCTGCAGCACCTGGCGCCGCGTCAGCGAGCCGTGCTCATCCTTAGAGACGTGCTGCGCTGGAAGGCAACCGAGGTGGCGGACCTGCTGGGCACGACGGTCGCCTCCGTTACCAGCGCTCTGCAGAGAGCACGCGCATCCCTCGCCGATGGCGATGTGTCCGCAAACGCACCGCCCGAACCGATAGACGACGCGCAGCAGGAGTTGGTCGCGCGCTACGTCGATGCGTTCGAACGCTATGACATGGATTCCCTGACATCACTTCTCCACGCCGACGCCACTTGGTCGATGCCGCCGTACGAATTGTGGCTGCAGACTCATACCGACATCCGCGAGTGGTGCATGGGCCCCGGTATCGGCTGCCGGGGCTCTCGGCTTGTGCGAGTGAGCGCCAACGGATCCCCCGCGTTTGCCCAGTACAGACCGGGAGGCCCGGCGGGTACGTTGACTGCCTGGTCGCTACAAGTGCTGGAGATATCGGGCGGGGTGATCACAGGGATCTGCTTCTTCCTCGACACTCCGAAGATCTTCCCGCTATTCGACCTACCGCAGGAGCTGCCGGCGAGCCGCTAGTGCTCCGGCCAGTAATGTTTGCGAGGTTCTGGGGCGCGAAAAGCAAGCGTCGCAAGGCCGCAGGGAGCC
>OCZV010000261.1_pt1 | contig 19349 bp, 20 predicted proteins | sample 1539051 | NCBI WGS metagenome assembly OCZV01 (sample SAMEA3113581, study PRJEB22503) | soil metagenome
TAATATTCTACTATTATCTTCTATGAACCCATTTCGAAATTGATAAAAAATTTTACCGGCTATTACTATTGTTGACAGGAGAGACCCAGCTACGTGCAAGAAGGACTAGAATAAAGATTCTCAAGGCTATAGCAGATAAAAATGGTGCCGCTGGTTTTTCAGATATTAAGCTTTCTACAGGCCTTTCTACTGGGTCTATCTACTACCATCTTGAGCGCATGGGCAACTATGTCACTAAGAACTCGAAATACTACATGATCACAGAAGAAGGTCTGCAACTTTTGCGTGAAGTAGATCCGAAATATGCTGGCGCTGCCACGCTTAAGAGAACAGAAGAGCAGGTGCAGCCAGAAGGTTCTGGGGCATCAGAAGAAACCACCAGCCGGCCACGTTACTTAGGTGTGCGCCACTATGTATTTTTTGGTGTAGTGCTTACAGCCACTGCATTTGCTGCGGCAGGTCTACTTACTGACTGGCAGGCCTTCTTTCTAAATGCAGGCGTCATAGCATCGATAGCAAGCGCAGCTACAATTGCAGCATCATTTTTGATGATAAGGTACTCTTATCCTGCAATCAGATACAGGGGCATGATGCTTTCAGTTTCAGCACTCACAGTCCTGCTTGCAGGGCTATTCGTATTTTCAGGCGTCCAATTTACTGGAGCATCACCTGTGCAGCCATATGATAATGATTCGATGGATGCCCTACTGTCATCATATTCGCTACACTGGCAGATCAGATAAGTACAGCGCGTACTGGCTGACAGAAAAAGTACCTTGATATTCTTGATTTGCGGATAGATAGTAAATACTCCATATACGCCCTATCGTGGATGTTATTTTGGAATACTGGAACAGACAACGGCCATACATCCAAGGAAAGTTGAGACATATAATATAGAATTCTTAAATCTAATAACCAAGACAGTCTAACTTCTATAAAAATAGCTCATAGTGGCACTAATAAGAGACAATCCAGAAATAATCTAAACATTGAACAGGACTATCCACTGAATAACTAACAACTGATTAAATGACGTAAGAATCAACAGAACCATTGATTTTAACCTTGTAGAATTTATAGATAGTAGCGATCTTTACCTGAGCACCTCAAATATTACCATTGCTTTTGGCATCCTTGTACCGGAATTTGTCTAGCTTGATCAACTGGTGGTACGACCCAAACTGTGAGCTGTCGATGCTGTCAAGCAATGAGTCCTGATCCTCGTTTTCATCAGCAAACACCTTCAGTGTACGATATGTGGTAGAGCGTTGTACCGGTATCCTGCCAGCGGCTCTTATCAACTGCCGGATCTCTTTTGGTCTCATCAGCTGCCCATGCAGTGCACCTGCAGCTGTAGATATACTCTCATTAATCAGAGTGCCGCCAAAGTCGTTTACGCCGGACGCAAGCAACAGCTGTGACATCCTTGCGCCTTCCTTAACCCATGAGACTTGTATATTAGGAATATGATTGTTCAGCATTATCCTTGCCACAGCGTGCATCTTGATGACCTCGTTGCCATCTGCCCCCGGTCTGATTCCAGGAACGGTCTTGCGGTTGTACATTGGCGCTTCAGTGTGTACAAAGCTGAGCGGCACAAATTCTGTAAAGCCATGCGTCTCCTTTTGGATGTTACGTAAAAGGTCAATGTGCTCCGCCTTATGGCGCGATGTTTCAACATGGCCGTACATTATGGTTGAAGTAGTAGGTATTCCTAGAGCATGAGCTTGCTTGATGACTGCAATCCAGTCTTTCACTGAAATCCTGCCCGGCGATATCATATCTCGTAGACTCTGGTCAAGAATCTCTGCTGCAGTACCCGGTAAGCTTCCAACGCCAGCCTCTTTTAGCATTTTGAGGTATTCTGGCACGGGCGTTTCAGATCTTACTGCTCCATATACTACTTCTTCAGGGGAAAATGCGTGGATGTGTATGTCGGGAAGTTCTTTCTTAACTGCCTTGCAGATGTCGATGTAGATATGCCCATCCATCTTGGGTGGCAGGCCAGCCTGTATACACACCTCCGTGGCGCCAAAGCTTGCAGCTTCCTGCGCCCTTTTCACAATCTCCTCGGTAGGAAGAAAGTAGCCTTCCTCTTCGCGAAAGTCTCTACTAAACGCGCAAAAGCCGCACTGCTTGATGCAGACGTTTGTAAAGTTGATGTTCCTGTTGACCACATATGTTGCATAATCACCCAAAGTCCTTTTGCGGAGTTCATCTGCCACCATTACTGAAAGGTTCAGTTCAAGGCCAGTAGAATCAAAGAGTTTGACTGCCTCATCTACTGATATATCCTTAGCGCTCAGTGCCTTGTCAAGGGCTGACGCCACTATAGGATCGGCATTTCTAAGTAGCGAATCAATCATTGACATAATAATCCTCCTTTACTAATCCCGAGCTGTCAGCAACCAAGCTTACATACTTTTGCAGCCGCTTCGACGTAATAAATCCACCTTTGAGGAATTCAGGATAGATTGGAAGACGTGCTCTGAGTCTGCGGCCCTTGCCTTCAGTTACCTTTCTTACTAGCCCAATAGAAGGCCAAGGAAACTCAGGGTTAACATGATCAATTGTAACTGGGGATATGCCACCCCAGTCATTTATGCCGGCGGATATGTAGTGGCCAAAAATATCAGGGTTGAGGTTTGGAGGTACTTGAATATTCATGCCCGGCATCACGATCCTTGCCATAGCAACTGATCGAAGAAAATACTCCTGTGATGCTGGTGGAGACTTCGCCATACCGGTCTCCGGCTTGGGAGCAAAGTTCTGCATTATGACTTCCTGTATGTGGCCATACTTTTCGTGTAATTGCCTAATCACAAATAGCGAATCAATCAGATCTTCTTGTGTTTCACCTATGCCTACCAGTAGACCAGTAGTAATAGGGATCCGGAGCTCGCCTGCATTCTCAAGTGTCTTCATCCTTACCTTCGGGTTCTTACTTGGTGCATCTTCGTGTGGCATGCCCTTTTTCATCAGCCGCTCACTTGATGTTTCAAGCATCAGTCCAAGGCTTACGTTGATGTCTTGCAGCATGGACATTTCCTTTTTGGTCATGCTGCCAGCATTTGTGTGTGGAAGCAATCCCGTTTTTTCAAGAACAAGCTCACTCATGCAGTAGATGTATTCAACAGTGGAGGAATAGCCAAGAGAACGAAGCCAAGTTCTTGCCTGTTGGTATTTTTGCTCCGGTCGCTCGCCTGTTACAAACAACGCCTCTGTGCAGCGAAATTTTTTGCCAGCCTCTGCTATCGCAATAACCTGACTAGGGTTCAGCATCGAGAGCATTGGGTCATCGGGTTCCTTTTTGTAGGTGCAGTAAGTGCATGTGTCACGGCAGAGATTTACAAGATTAATGAATACTTTTCTTGAATACGTGATTACGTCGGGCCTTGACATGTCCCTTATCCTGCCTGCGGCCATCAACAGCATATCAGTCGGACATTCTGCCATCAATTGATACGCTTCACTTTTCGTCACTCCTGAGTACAAGGCACAGTGAAGCATCTCGGCAACAGCATGATTAATGAGCAAATACAGTAGTAATGGAAGTGTATATCACTAATAAACAATATTGGGAAGTAATGTATATTGCCTTGATCGTAAAAGAATAGTAAAAAGAGCTAGTTGGTTTGTTTGTTAGTTTTTCCTCTTATTTAGCTGAATGGAATCAGAAGTAATGGGAAATGATAAGGAGCTTAAATCGACTTAGCTTTGATGCACCTGATAACAATGATCTCAAGAAGGTAAAAAAAGAAAAAATTACATCTTTTTACTACTCATCCTACAGTAACAGTTGACTGTGCTTCTTCTTTATGTGCATCGCCTTTTTCACTATATGCTACTTTATAATCCTGAAACATTGCCTGTTTGATAATGTCTGCAAGCTTTTCAAGTTCTTCTTCATCATTAAGTTCTGTCTTTCGTTTTGGTTCTATTCCAAGCGAGTCAAGTTCACTCTGCCAATAGTCATTCTTGGCTTGCTGCTCTTGTTGTTGTCCTTCTTCTCTCTTGGATAGTATTGCCACGATAAATGTGTCACTATGGCTGCAGCCTATGTACTAAATGTCATTTAACAAATATAGAACGGAATACTGGCTTTGATATTCTTTCTCCTATGCTAACTTGCCCGTAAATTGCAATCGCTAGTTTAATTTGTTGTACTACATTCTAGTCGGTAGTTTATTTTCCTGTAGTATCTAATACAAACCTGTGCTGAGTCCTCGCTATCTGCTATTGCTATTTAGCTAAGCTGGTAACAACTGAGAATTGGCAAGAAAATCTTCTATAAACTGATTTGCCAATTCCGTTGCATTGCTTAAAAGGGGGAATTATGTAACGCTCCACCGCTTTCTTAATTCTTCAAAGCATTGCGAGCACATAAAGTAAGTATCTGTATGATCATAATCTGCAAGATTATTACTACCAGGCCTATGGTGCTGCATTTCAATTATATGAGCAGTGTAAAGGTCTAGGGGACGCTTGCAGTTACCGCAGCGCACTTCTTTCTTATCATTATCACTCATTTCAAGGAGTTTTAGAAAGTCATGAGTTTTTACTTTATCGCTTATGGGAAAAAAGTTATAGCTTGAGCAGTCTAATAAAAAGAAAGGGATAGCGGCAGCGACAACAGCAAAAGAGTTGTTTTCGAAGATAATTAGAAAGAAGCAACAAACGTTAAAGCATGGAACCATGCCTATGAAAATTGGAGATAAAACTTACGTGGTTCCTTATTATTACTTTTGAGGTGCGTCTTTCATGAAACCAACCCGCTTATAAGCGGAAATTATCTCTTATGCGTGAGAACTCGAATATATGTTCCTATGTAAGACTAGAAGCATTATACTATACAAATAGGAACATATATCTCTGTGCTTCTCAAGAATAGCACTTCCTAAACGCACCTTTTTCAAGAATCTGCATTGCTGTTAAGTATCATGCACTGCCAGCACGTCAACGGGTTTTGACTTGTTCTTCTTTTGAAGTTCTTTAGCTTCTTGCCGCATAACCTGGCCCTGTGGAAAAAACTTTGTATCTGATGCTTTTGAGAAGAAATAATACTGACTCCGCTGGTGGTGATAAATTTTTTTGTAACGATATGATAGATCCTATATAAGCAGTACTCACTCTTTTGGCAGTCTGTAATTACTCTGTATAGCTATTTGCTATTGACTCGTTTATTCTTATCCTTCTCTAGCTCACCGGTGTGGTGGAAGTCTGGTTCTCCATAGCAGAGGCGCTACCACCATCAATACCATTCTCAAATGGAAGCGTTCCACCCTTCCATTCCCACATTCTAATGTTGCCTCCCTCAGCAGTGAATTCAACTTGAGCTATTGCTACTATGTTGTCAAGGAACGCTAGCTGGCCAGTAGAGTTTGTACTGAAAAACATAACCTGAGTTGAATTTCCTGATCCATCAGGACTTGTACGACTAATGTCAACAAACGTAGTGGTAGCAGTCTCTTGTTCTGAACCATTATCTCCCTCAGTCACAAGAACGCTTTGCCCTTGACCAAAGCCAAGACCGTTAGGTTGAACACTAACTGTCAAGTTTCCTGTCTCTGTCGTATTTATTCTAGTAGTAGTGTTTGAGGCTGCCAATGACTGAATACACGCTGCAAGAGAAATATTCAGAGTTGTATGAAACTTTAAAGTCGAGTGGAGGAGGCACTTAAGAGAAAATGACATCATTTATGAGAGAGGCTCGGATAAGAGCAAAAAAGGGAGAAGCAACAAAAGAGGTTCAAAGTAAAATATGGGAGTATATACTTTATCAGTTCTTAGAAAAAAGAGGGGAATGGCTTCTTTTCCAGCCTATCTTGCCATTCTTCTACATTCTCCGGCGCAGTTACGACATGCTTGTGCACATTCCTTGCAATGATCAACGTTGTGCCTTTCACATTCTTGAGCACATGCATCACATACGTCGGCACATAGATTGCAGAACTGCTTTGCAAACTGGCTGTCCATTGACATCAATGCTGCAGATGTCCAACAAACAGCTGCACATTCTCTATTGATTTGAGCACAGCTTGTCATCATCTTGACATCTTGCTCTTTGAGGTCAGATGAGGCACACAACTCACAAGCTTCTGCGCATCCCATGCAGGCATCTATGCAGCTTTGCCATTTTAGATTTCGGAGTGTTCCAGTAGACATATGTGCAACAGTATGACTGTCCTCCTAGATAAAGACGGACTTCAATTGTACAGTTTCAGCACACCTATCTATTATAGCCATATTTGTTCCTCAGATATGAGGTTAATAATGACCTACTAAGAACCTTCTTGCCATAAAGAACCGATATAGAGTAGTGAGTCACTCTGTTGATGACCCTCTTGTAGCAAATTAGTTTGTAGAGTGGAAAGAGTTTCGATTAACGTAGCCCTAGCACCTTGGTGCGGGGGCATGAATTTCTATATTTTCTTGGAGATTGACAGGTACTAGCAAGTCTGGTATGCCTGGTATGTCTGACATGCAAGAACTTCCTATAGAGACACATAGATAGAAACGTGGGTGGGCTTAACCCTCGACCTAGACTGACGAGATAGATTGTCACTTGGAGTAATCTAGAGAAATGGATACTCCACATTGCAATACTTATAAATCTGGCATACAGCCAATCAACAATAACTTTATCTTGAGCGTGAAAAAGATGATATATTTTCGAAACTCACGGGTAAATCAAGCCTCTCGCTCCCTTCTTTTTGCGAATATCTAGAAAGCACCATCTCCTACAGCCGCAAAAAAGTGTTAATAGGAAAATTTGTGTGTAAATCTCAAAGACCGGTCGTCCTCTTATCTCTCAAATTATGATCCCTATTTTTTCAATCAGAGCACTGTGTGTATCCTTTCTCTTTCTCAAGCCTCACAGTTAGTTACACTCTCAACTCTAATACACCTATCAAAGTTTCGTCCACCGTCGCCATTGTCGGTATTACCGCCGCCATCAAGGCGGTCATTTCCTGCACTTCCATTGAGTTGGTCACTACCTGTGGAGCCATAGAGTCTGTCATTGCCGGTGTATCCATCAAGGCGGTCATTACCTGCACGTCCATCGATAAAGTCATTGCCAATGCCGCCAACAATCCTGTCAGCACCGGCGGTACCCTGGCCATTAGGCTCATCTCCAAAAAGCCTGTCATTACCTGGGCCTCCACTAATGACGTCATTACCTTCTCCACCACAGACAAGGTCATTTCCATCTAATGCACGCACTCTATCGTTACCTCCAAGAGCTGCAATAACATCTCGATCCGAAGTTCCAACTATGTTATTGTCATTGCCAGGAGTACCCACAATTGTGGCAGTTTCTCCTTCACAGGTAGGTGTAGGTGGTTCATTGACAGTGACTTGTAAAGTATCAGTTGCCTGTCGACTATTTGCGTCTGTAACATTAAGGGCGACGATGTAGGCTCCAGGTTCATTATATGTATGTACAACTGTTTGTTCGTCACTTTCTTCGCTGCTAGTGCCGCCATCGTCACCAAAGTCCCAGCTAATGGCATATGGTTCTATGCCACCTGTTATATCTGCTTCAAACTCAATAGTGGCTGGTGCAATAGCTTCTTCTTCCGTGTTACTTGAAGTGATTTCAACTGTCAAAGGGCTAGTAGGTTCTTCTTGTGCTTGTTCTGACTGTGCGGCTAGCATGTCTTGTCCTATTACTTCTGGTGCTGCTATTAGCTCAAAGGAATCAAGTATCTGCCTGACTACTGCTGGTGGATTTGGTAAGCCGCCACTAGATGGTGTTGCTGTAGTTTGTACTGTTGAAGGAACTGCAATAGTAGAAGTACCTTCATAAAAGATAGTATAGCCCTTTGTTACCCCTGGGTTTGGGTTTGTTGCATTTGTAGCAGTTAAAATGAAATAGCCTCTTCTTATTTCATTGAGAGCAGAAGCAGTAGTCTTGTATGTCATTTCTACAGTTTTGGCTGGAACTATTGATACTGTTTGGTTGGTCTGTGCATTTGTAATATTGACTGCAGTGTATGTACTATTTACAATTGTGATGTTACGATATCCAACTTCCTGAAGCTTCTGTACATGGTATAATAATAGAATATTGTCATCAGTTGTAATGCTGTTGTTGGCAGTAGTAACATTATAAGCCAATTGCATTCTACTGTCCAAGTCGGAATATCTAACAATGTGTATGATGTGTTGTTCAGATTGATCACAGCTGCGGCTGCTGAATGTGTCGCTACTGCTGTTATTGTTGTTGCCAGTAGCATTAGGAAGTGCTGCTTGATCTTCTTCCTCTTCTTCTTGTGGACAGAGTTGTGCTAGTATTCCGTAGCCTTGCATTGACTCGTTTGACAATATGGAGCCTGTATTATTCACATCATGAATTACCCAGCCTTCTGGTACTTGTACTCTAAAACTATCCTCCATGTTTTGAAATAATGATGTTGTGCTGTTCTCAATTGCTGCGAGTTGGCTGGTCGGCAGTTGCTGCTGTTGTTGTGCGTCTGTTATTGTGACATTGACAGCAAGAAGAAGAAGAAGAATAACGATTGCTGCTGATGATATTAGCCCTATAGTCACAGCTGGTGAAAGTAATAATGGTGAGGACATTCTTATGATGCTGAGATCAAAAGGCATTGCTTTAACTCCAATAACTCTAGATTTCTTATTGTATATGTGATGTAAGCGTTTCGTATGTAATAATAGGTGAAATAGCGGTAGTTAGCATATGCATTTTTTGAATGATTGGTGGGTGTGAAGCACCGCACGCTAATATCACTTCACTCCTAGTCTAGGGTGGCTATTGGTCCTGTTGCTGACTATGCTGATGTTGTTTTGACTGTTCTTCTTCCTTTCAGTCAACCATTCTTTTTCTTGTAAATTGAATAAGGATTGAGAGAGTTATGAAACGCATATTTTTAATGATTTTCTTCCAATTACCTAAAGATTATGTCTATTATTACGCACTATAGGTTTTGAGATTTACTTAAATAATAAACCAGTTTTGCAATAAATAATGAAATCAACAAACATCATCATCGCTACAACCCTCATAATTGCAGTATTTGCGTTGATAAGCATGCCACAAATGATTGTATCAGCCAATGCTCAGAGTGTACGTGCTTCAGAGCATGCATGTTCAGTTCCAGGCTATACGTTGAGTAAAGGAGAGTGTACAGCCGAGCCAATAACAGAGTTCGAATGCAAACCTTCTAGCCTCTACGGCGTGACAGCAGCAAGGACTGGCACGATATGTACAGTACAAGGTACGCTTTCAGACATCGAGCAACAGCAAAATGAGTGTGAGGAAATAGGAGGACGGTTCGAAGCTATTCTTGGTAAGAAACCCCCAGCAGCAATATGTACATTCCCAGCAACAGAAATAGGAATAACCTGTCCAGGTGGTGTACCCCCGACTGAGGAAGGAGAATGTATAACAAAGCCAGGACGAGGAAACGACCCAACTTAACGAGGTACGACTGTTGTTGGTTCAAACAAGCGCACAATCCAAGATGTCAACATAGTCTGAAAAAGACTTTCGTCATCTCCTCTCACCCAACCACTTTTTTCTTTTTAACACCACAAAAAACAACTTGTCTTTATTAATGTCGTCATCTCAACAACAATGGCAGCAGCAGCGGAAGTCAGGCCTAAAGGCTACGATACAGAGTTTGCAATTCAATTTCTACATGAAACATTTGCCAAGATTGTGGATATAGAACCGACAAATATTGAAGAATATGAGGAAGAATTAGACCCTGATGAAGGAGAAGTACCACGCCAAACTATCTACTACGAGTTTGACCCAGACAACACAGATGATGACGTAAGGATATACACTGCACAAGGCCAGACAGTACAAGGCCTTGCTACCCACATAGCTACACATCTCAACAGTACAGACATTACACTCTATGACGACAGCAGAGCCATGATAGTTTGCGAAGGTGAATCACTCTATGAATCATTTGATGATACAACAATCTATGCGCTACATAACTATACTGCAGACAATGGCTATCGATATACTGATAACACAATCATGAGTCCAACAGGTCAGCAGTTGTTAAGTACTGCATACGGACTGCATGGAGTAGAGGACTACATAGCAGAGGCTGAAACACAACAATGTTAATGAGAAGGAGGAGAAGCGACTCCAGAGCCACCGTCACCTGATGAGTTTATAGACAAGGAGTAAAAATTGTATCTCTCCTCCCACCTTCTTTGAACACAGTGTCTTTCTCTCCCTCCGTAGAGGAATCAAATTTAATAGTTTGGGCTATACAATCTGTTTTGCTTAAGGTGCATCTATTATTCTCTTTCAAGTTCAATGTCCACATTATTTTGATCCTGGCCGGCTATTCTTGTCCTTAGTTCGAGATTATCCTTTGGTAAGATTTGATAGCTCAACAGGGGCTTAATCAGAATTTCCTTATCTAGTAGTGTCCTTTTTAGATTGATCTGAACAGTCATCAACATTCAATTATTGCTAAATGAATATGGTAATAAAAAACAAGTCTATGCAAGAATATATATTAAGATATTCTGAAAGCGTTGATATTTACAGTTCTAGCTTTTCTTCCACAAACCTTCTAACAAAGGCTTTAGCGAATTCTAATATTGATATCACACTCTGCAAGAGTATTATTGTCAGCACTGCATACCGTCTCAACATCTGTGTGAAGCTCTATCGTGGTATTTGCTGGTTGCAGCGTGTCTCTAATTAATGTCAATGCAATTTCTACTTGTTCTGGAATAATCTCAACCAATCTCGTATAATTGTTGGTAGTAATGGATTCATCTATGAAGTTGTTTGTTACAGTCGCAGTAGAGATTATGGTCGCATTACTCATAACCACGGTGTGTGCGATGTCATTAATTCTATCTCTTATTGCTCTGCTTATCCTCCTCTCTGATTGATTCTCATTGACGTCTTTGGGAGCAATATAAGTTGAATTGTTTATATCAACAACTGTCATCATTGGAATAGTTTCATTCATATTGCTAGAATTCGAAACGCTACTGTCGTTAGTATCAGTTGTGATGATGCTGACAGGGACAATATTGTAGTCTTTCATATTATTATTGTTATCATTAATTGTTGTATCCAATAGAGATCCCTCTGTGTTTTTATCTACACTTTGAAATGTGACTTGTTGACCAAAAGCACTTAGTGCTGGTGATGTCAGAAACTCCGAGGGTATGGTAGAAAGAAGTAGCGAAACCGGTAATATCCCGCTCATGATGAAAATTTGGCTGTTCATTTCGATAATGATCATGCATGCTCTATTTTAAGCAATAGGAAATAAACCCACAAAATAAAAGACCATGTAGCCAGATACCTCGAAGAGTGCTGTGTTATAGACTTTAGCATGAAAGAGTATGAAACAAAGACGGAAACGCTTTACAACCATTACGTTAGGTGGTGCACCGAGCGAGACCGGATTATACCATTAAGTGAGAATGTCTTTGGCAGCAAGTTGGTGGAGCATGGGATACAGAAGAAGCGTAAAAGGGTTAAGGGTGAAGGTCAACAGTATTTTTACGTGCCAGTTGTATTAACTCATGTATTAAGAGGAGAAAAGGGACAAGGAGATATTCTAAGTACATTAGAAGAAAAGTCAGCAGCGTATGAAATGGCTGTGTCAGACAAATAGAGTAAGTGGTATGATTTACGACCAGGCTGAAAACAAACTGTACTTTACAGCAGGAATTAAGAACATACTCAAGAAGTATAACGTGGATGTAGAGAAGGCTTATCAAAGCATCGAGAATTTTGCTTCCATTTGTAACTTTCAACCCACCAGGAAGAAGATTAGAAGTACCGACATAGCACAGACACGGGCCGCTTGGGTAGACATGCAACAGCTGGTAAGGACACTGACTATGAATGAGTTCAAAGGTTTGAATGAACGAATGTCTACAGTCAGTGAAGCCTCTTGAACTCATTTCTTTTTTCTTCTTCTTGTTGTCATAGAAGAATCTTACAGTCAGGTGACAAATGGAACTATCCTCCATTTGTTACTGCTTGTCACCTTGTCACTTTAGATTAAACAAGAAGGAGTATTGTCATTTTTTTATTATTACTATTTTATTATTATATTTTTTATATTCTATCTTCTAATATTTTAGTGACGAAGTGACACGCAAAATTATTGCTTATAGTAAAAAATGAAACACAAAATTGCAAATAGAGGGCTTTAATCATGCAGTTATCACTTTTTGTCACTAAATCCCAATCTCCTCAAAATGAGCTCCTTTTGACAAACTGAGCAATATTTGAGGAGTTTTCAGTGACAAAATAAGTTGTCATATTTTATCACTAAAAAACATATAGAGTCGAACTTAAGAACGAGCGTCCCCGGTCTTGCAAAACATGCAAATCAAGCATACAGACATTCAATAATAACTTTAGCCTGAGCGTGAAATAATGCAAAAAAACAGATTTTTTATGGCGAAATCATGTGAAAAGCCCGGCACTTTTTTTATTCTTATTAAAAAGCGACCAAGCAACGTCTCCTAAACGTTCATTAAAAAACAAAAACAAAAAAAAATTTGCAGTAGAAAAAAAGACCGGTCTTCCTTTTTTCTCTCGAATAATGAGCCCCTCATTTTTCAATCAGCAATGTGTGTAGAGTCTTTAGGAAATGCCTTTTTCTTTAGTATCTAGATTTGAAATAGCCTCTTTTAACAAATTGTAATGCTTTTCACTAATCTTTCCTTCTGAATATGCATATTCGAGATCAGTTTACAAAACTAATTCGGACTCAATTCATCTAATATAGTCTTGTGGACAAGAATATTTAGCGCTCAATATTCCTTCGCAGCTTGTTCAAAGTATCAAGGACATCATCCTTAAGGGAACTCTGAGGTACGAGGTAATGTCTAGTCAACACAGATTGCGATACTCTCCCTTGAAGCATATCTACAACTTCATCACACCAAAAGGTATAGCCTTACTTAGAAGTTTGACCCTCTAGTTAGTTATTTACTTGTTTGTATTGTAAAAGAAGTCTTATGTAGTTGAAACCTCTTGATAGAAAATACCAAATGGTATCTTATCGTATTGACGACGATAAGTATGATGACGACATGACGGATGAAAGGGGAATAACAACAGAAGCAAGACTTCCTGAGTTATACGAGGAATTAATGCGGGGCATTGCTATAACTCAGGTCGACAAACTATCAGAATTGATGCCAATAGAGTAACAAAAATAAAATAAAATAGAATTTCTCTTCTCGTTCTTGACTACTGAGAATTTAACCATAATCGAGCGCATACAAATAAATAGCTAGCGTGATATCTGTTTTTGTATAGTTAAGTTTCTTACGAAAAATATTAAGAAACTTTTAAATAATAATTATTAGTTGCCATCATTTGGAAACTTCATGAACCACCGGACTTTACTTAAAATAGGTTTTATCGTTTTTGCATTTTCACTATTTTCTGGGTTAGTAACAATAACCTCTCCATCATCTTTTCCTTGGAAATCTGCACTGGCTCAAATCGACGGTAACGAAACGTCAACAGGAGAAGAACCAGAACCACCAACAAATGGAAATGGGGCAGAGCCACCACCAACAAATGGAAATGACACAAATGGAAATCAGACAAATGGAAATGTGACAACACCAAGAGATGAGCTAGAAGTGAGAATAGGAGATGTGATACTCCAGCCTGAGTGTGTTGCAGAACATTGGAACAAGATTGTATTCAGGATAACTACTGATCCAACTGGCATCGTACCTAGCAACATGATAAATACTGAACTTGAAGTAATCGAACGTGTCAATCACATTGGTGTATTAAACGTTGAAGATATAGTCCAAGCCTCTATCGTGAATGAACCAGGGGTACTTCTTCCTCAATTGACCTTTGAGGAGGCAGACCAGTTGGAAATAGAAATTCTAGATGTAGAGTATGGCTTGGCATGCTTACCATGAGGAGGTTAGCTTAGAGTTCCTAGATTCAGCATGGTAATAATATACTAATTCCATTATCCTTATCTGTGCTGGCAGTGGCTTGACATGTGTGCAAAGCTTAGGCCTCTAAAGCCAAGGAAAAGCCAGTATGATCGGGGTGTAGTGAAGTATCAGCTAAAGAAGGCAAAAGAGAATGGCATTCCTGCAATGACTGAAAACACGCTGCAATCAGACTACCCTCACATATACAAAGAGCTAAAAACACATAGGAGCTAGAACGAACAGACGGTCCCATAAAACACAAAATCTATCTTGCCATCCGTGAATAAAAAATTTTGATAATATAAAATTATAGATGCAAATAATTTAATGCATAAGAAGAAGCAGTTGTTGGATATTAGTAGATTGTCTCACAAAAGATAAATCTCACAATTTTAGCTTTCATAACACATATGATAAAGGCTACCACGTTGTCGATGATCACCCTTGGCATAGCAACAATAATAGCAGCAGCCATAGCAACAGGACAACAACAAATCGCTTTTGCAGAAGAACTGGATTTAGGCGCAGTAGAAGCACATCTTGGTGAATTGGATTTAGTTGAAAACTTAAAAGGACATCTTGATGAATTCGGAGTGGATGAAGATCTAAGAGACTTCATTATTGGCGAAATCGAGGAATGAAGGCCCACGCCCATTACCCCGCCAGCAACCTCTATCCCTGTAACTTGAATTGATTGAAATAGCTGCTAAACACTGGGACTCACTGACTGACAGCTGAACAGCAAGCTAAAGGTTGCTGACTTTGAGGCAATGATAGGAGAGAAGAAGAAGAGAAGCAAAAAGGAGACCCAGATTCAGTACATGACTAAAGTCAGCTAAGTATTCGAAGATAGAGTTCGTAGGCAGTATGAGCGCCTTTTAAATATGCAAAATTATCCAATACTTGTGCAAAATGTGCAAATTATCATACAGCCAATCAACAATAACTTTATCCTGAGCGTGACAAATGGATTTATTTTTCGGGACTCATGAGTAAATAGCCTTTAAGCGCCTTCTTTTTTATTACCATTAAAAATGGAGGCAGCTTATACACATCACCAAAAAGCATTGATAGGAAATTCATCGGTAAAAGTGAAACACAGGTATTTCATTATTCTAGGCTAAAGAATACTACAATATGCACATACACATTGGAATGAAAAGGTGCCTTCTTGTAATAATTAGCTCTTTAAGAACGTCAATATTTCCATTCCCAGAGTTTCCAGTGGTAATTTCCGTTAGCGTCAGCTTCATATTCGCCTGCGGTGTAAACATTAAGCAATCTCTGCCATTTCTCAGGTGTAGCAATTGTATATACACCGCCATAAGAGTACCTCCATGCTCCGGGCGCTGTAGGTTTGCCAACCCCAGAACCATGCCATTCGGCCATACCTTCAGTAGACATCTGGATTGAATTCCCTTGACCATATGCTGTACCATTTGGTCTCATTGCTGACCCGAATGTCGTTACGTCCTCCATTTCAGAACCAAGAAGTGTGCCCTTGCCTTGAAGTGAGACTTCGATTATACCCTCACCTAACGCTCTTAATCCGGCAACCTTTCCTCGTGCCTCTCCAAGCATTTCACCTAATGCCATTGAAGCGGTAAGTGCGAATAGTGTAGTTAAGCATTATGGTATTTTTTATAGCCCAAGGTTAGTATGTGATAGTAGTTCATGACGGAAATGCATATGAAATAATGCAAGCGCAGTTATTGTTCTGTGCAATCCTAATTTATGAAAGTCTATTTTCTGAATGTTTTTCTATTCCCAATGGGCTCTTATTTCCTAACAAGATTACTCTATAGGTGACCCGGCTCTATCGTTATTAACAGCATCAGCTTAGAAGAAGTAAGAGCACCTGCTCCTACACACCAAAAACAAGAATAGAAAAATTCGTATGCAAAAGTGAAACACCGGTCTTCCATCAATGTCTAGAGTTATTGCACCTGCATTTCCAAGGACTTCTTCTGAAAGCGACGATACTCTTATTCTGAATAACTTGTTGTAAGCGTACGCCTATTATCACTAGTACTATTATTATTACTTCTATTCATCAAATACCGTATAACTCTCAATACTTCAATTTCTGCAACTAGGCTTTCTATATCTAGTGTATGTTTGACATTCAGACATTCTTTTTCTTTTGTTTTCAAGAGCCTTTCGAGTTTTTTCAGGTCTCTAGGTGCATTTTGCAGAGTCTTCATTTTATGTTTCAGATACTCATTTGCTACGAGGCTGTTGTATTGTTCGTCGTCAATATTTCTCTGACACTCGTCTATCAGTTCTTGGATGACTACTTCTGTAGAGTCGTAAATTGAAGAAGAGGAAGAGGAAGAGGATATCAAACCGACAGTAGTGTGAAAGGAGATAGTTAAAACCCCGCCAGCACTTTAGGGGTAGGGAGAGGGAGAGGAGGTGTCAGGTGCCTACATCACCGACTGACTGCAAATCTAATAAATCATTTTCCTTCATGAACTTGGCGGCCAGGCTTGTGGTATTATTGGTGGTGCCTCTCCCTTTTCTGATTTTCAGCCCTTGCCATCTCTGCCGCCGCAAAGAGGCCTTCTGGACCATCTTTTGCATTCCATGAAATGATTTCCACTTTTGGTTTAGCTCCCATTTCTACAGCCATTAACGCCCTAAGGATGCTTGCAGAATTTGCTTGAAATATTTCTTGTTTGGCCTCTAACTCTTTCATTTTCTTTTTGGATTCTTCTGCTTCCTTTGCTGTTTTTTCTTTCTCTTCAATTGCTTCATTAAATGCGTCAAATGATAGCACAAACTTGCAATTAGCACAAAACTTGGCTTCTGGTTTGTTACTTTCAGAGCAGTTGGGGCACTGTTTGGGCCTTAACAGGCCTTTCTTAATGCGAATCAGATTCGCATTAACAGGTGTCAGGCCATCCATTTGAGTAAGCATTGCATCAAAACTGTCATCATTGTAGTAGTGCTGATACTTCTGTCTGGTATTGCCTTTGTGACTCCAGCCCATGTATTGATCTATGAGGACAGAGTCTTTGAGGATCTTAGAAATTTCAGTTGCAGCTGTATGCCTCCTGACGTAAGGATTCCACCTTTTCTTTAACAAATCTCGTATCTTGAGCTTATCTTCCTCAGGTACTAGCGGATCATCCAACAGCTTGGGAAAATGTATTTTCTTGTATCGTTCGTATATTGCGTTGATGGAATGACCTGTCAGCCTGCGGCCGGTGTTTTTCCTTCCTGAGCCACAAAACAGATAGGTATTCGGATTGCCGGCAAATGGATGTCCATTTGTAAGCCAGTCCTTTAATCTAGGGTAAGAGTTATTCAATCGCACATTGCGGCTTCCAGTCTTACCGTTCACTGTGATTCTGGCAATCTGATAACCACTGTTGTCGAGTTGCTGGACAACAACATCTTTAATCTTCAACCTCAATAATTCATGCGGCCTGCACCCTGTGTCCCTACTAACAGCATGCCAGCACCTGTCACGTAGTGAAGGACAATATTTGTAAAAGATAAAATTGTCCTCTTCAGTCCACAGATCAGTAGGCTTGTATATTGATACTTCCTTCCGCCTTATCCGAGGAATATTTTCCATAACAGCAGGTCGGGGTCGTTTGCTCTGCGGCAGGTCTGGATTGTGGAGCCACCGAAAGAAGCGCATCAGCACGATGCGATAGCTTTCATACGTGCCTATCCATTTATGCAATGGATCCGCTGATTCAGACTTTCTGAACTTGTCAAGGAAATCTATCACGTCCTGTCTGGTCATATCTTTGAAAGTTTTAGGATTATGAAACTCGGCAAAATACTTCAGCTTAAAGAGTGTATCAATCCTGTAAGTTTCCATAGGACTGACCTCCGTCTGCATCGCAAGCATATAATTAACAATCGTCAGACAGTTCTCCCTTGTTATCCTAGTGAGTAGATGCTCCTTCACAAAAGGCCTAGCACCAGCCGTTACAACATCGATTTTGCGGTCAAATGTAAGATCAATGTTAAGCTCTTCTTCTTCATGAGGAAGATGAAGATCATGGCGGCCAAGCTGTTGTTCCATAGTCAGGCACTATTATTAGTGCCTGTCGCTTGCATATAATATACAATGTTATTTTGTATTACTAATAAACAATATTACCGCTAAGGAGATTCTTGCTGGCTAGGCCTGGCTGCTAGAGTTGCGATAACTTCCATCGTCTCCCCTTGACGCAGGATCGTTAGTTCCAGATCATCACCTACCGACTTTTCCATTTCCACATAGGCCAAGAGATCGTCTATCTTTCTTACTGTATTGTTATCAACCGCAATTATTACATCGCCCCCAAGCTTTATGGGTATGCCATCAATGACTGTATCTTCGTTACCTTTTAGGATTCCAGCCTTTTCAGCAGGACTTCCGGCTACTACATCCATAACCAAAAAGCCGCGGGGCTCATCAAGGCCAAGGCGGTCAGCTATGCCGGGCGTCATATCCCTGCCTGCGACCCCAAGCCATGGATGCTGGTATGATCCTGTGGTGATAAGCGATGGCACTACCTGAGCTATTGTATTTGACGGAATAGCAAAACCGACACCGGCAAACTGGCCTGTCGTCGAATAGATAGCAGAGTTAATGCCTATCACCTCACCCCTCATATTAAGCAACGGGCCACCGGAGTTGCCAGGATTGATAGGGGCATCAGTCTGGATGACATCAGGTATTGTAAAACCTTCCTCCTGCTGTGCAGGGATCTGCCTGCCTACTCCACTTACGATGCCAGTGCTCAGAGAACCAGAAAGCCCAAAGGGATTGCCAATTGCAGCTACACGCTCACCTACTCTCACCTTTGACGAATCTGCTAGTGACAATGGGAGAAGTTTTTCCTTTGACACCTCTTCTACATAAAGAACTGCAATATCGGCAGACGGATCTGAACCTATCAGCGAAGCGCGATATACAGTGCCATCTGGAAACGTTACGTCTAGCCTGTTACCTCCGCCGCTGACAACATGATGATTTGTAATGATGTGACCATTGTCATCATATACAAAGCCCGATCCGAGCCGGGATTCAAAGACATCTGTTTCACTGCTGTCAGTTATTTGAACGACTGACTCTTCTACCCTCTGGAAAAGATCTGTCAGGCTCAGCTCTGTATTCGAAGCTTTGACAATGCCCACTTGTCCTATCTGAAAGGCATCATCGCTAAGGCCTCTCCTTCCATCTGTAGTTGTTTGTACAAGATCACTTAGAAACGGCACATTCCCAGCGAAATCATTGACATCTTTGAACTGCGAATATACAAACAAGATCACAATAGCGACCATAAAAATTGACACGGCTAGAATAATGGCCTTGTTCAAAAGTAGGAAAAATTATTGCATCTTATTCTAATAATCTTTTGCACGATTGAAAAATTATGAGGTGCGCACCTGCAACGACT
>OCZV010000262.1_pt1 | contig 19334 bp, 17 predicted proteins | sample 1539051 | NCBI WGS metagenome assembly OCZV01 (sample SAMEA3113581, study PRJEB22503) | soil metagenome
TAAAGAAGATTATCACGTCCACTGCAATTATAATGATCATTCTGCACCGGATCTTACAATTAAAAATGCTATAAGACAGGCAGAAAGAATTGGCTTAGAAACTCTTGCTTTTACTGAGCATGTAAGGAAAAATTCAGAATGGATCCCTAAGTACCTTAAGGAGTTAAAGTTCTATGATAAGAATTCTGCGATAAGGATTCTTCACGGATTTGAAGCAAAGATTCTCGAGGATGGTTCAATTGATTGTCCGGAACAATATAGCAGGGATCATTTCTTGATTGCTAGTTTTCATACTAAATACAACAGCAAAAAAATTTGGATAAACGCACTCAAGAAAGCGATTGAAAATCCAGATGTTAATGTTATAGGACATATCGCACCAGAATGCTCATTTTCACTGGAGAGAAGAGAAGTCTATCAATTAGCTTCTTTGATGGTAAAAAATAAAAAGATAGTTGAGCTTAACGCTAAATATCATAGACCACCTAATGATTGGGTAGTAATATTAAAGAAAAAAGGCGTTACATTACATCTTGGAAGCGATGCCCATAGCTTGGAAGCAATAGGACAGTATCAAAAAATTTCAGATCTCATCTTCCTTGCTGATTCTTCCTAAATACCTATATTTGAATTAATAAAGATTAGTGTTGAAAATAAATATATACTTATATACAAAAGGGCGGGAATATCATCTGTTTAGTATATTCTAATTTATACTCAATAAACGGAATGAATTTCCTTATATGTATATTATAAGCGTTAGATTGCATTTAATTTAGTATATCAAAAATAATAATCTTAAATGGATTATTCATTACTGGATTAACATACTTCTTCCACTTTTAGAGCAATTTTTTCATTTCAAGAATGAGACAATGATATGTGTACTAGATTCCGAATTTTACAGGCGTGAAGACGACCTCAATAGTATGCAGCACCAGCGATCTTGAAATGCAATGATGTCATTCTCCTAGTTATTTGCTAGAAAATGCACAGATTCTCTTATCAAAATATATGTTCCTTTCTCATGAGATATGAAATCCAAATATTAATACCTTCATCTATATGCGTTCACTAACCACAATCTAAAACCAAAAGTAATCTTTACTCATCTAAAGAAACATCCATATTTTATCGAATATATATTAGATATTTTTCTTTGTAGAAAATTTTTATTTTTGGTGCTGAATGAACTCATTTAATGGAGAGCCAATACGACTTATGCTTTGCAAATCCGGATGTGACCTCTCTGCTGTATTACATGATAATGAAAGACGAGGAGACTATAATGCTTAACGAATACCTTTGCTAATTACCTATCTATCTTTTTTAGGCGGACAATGGTTTATGTATCATCCACTTAAGCAAAATGACATTATTGGTTCTCCACTTTTTTCTCTTTTTTTAAACATCAAAGAATGCAAGCCATTTTCTTCATCTTGTAAGAAAACTGATAAACATAACCAAGTAGTATTACTTGCCAATCTTTGATTGCCTGCATAGCCGACTATCCATTAGTATGATCATTAGGGATGTGAGTTAACTTAATGCAATTATTATCATGACAAAAGGGATTTTACTATAATATATATTTCTGTCAAGTCCATTTGTTAAGGTCTTTTTTGATAGGCTGTAGTAATATAAAATATAATTGAACAGTGGCTCCTCTTATCTGACTGCATATGATTTCCCTAATATTTCAAGATTGCAAATAAGAGCTTTTTTGATTTCTAAGAGTCGATATGATCAAAGATGGGACAGGATTAATGTGTTAAATAATATTCTCCCGATTCTGATATATATCTAACTTTTGATGCACATGAAAGTCGAGACATCTGTTAACTGCTTTTTTAAAGTCACTCCTAATTTATATCGAATTAGAATTTTCTCGCTTTCGGATTCAGAATAGAATCAAGCGTATTACCTATAAGTATAAATGACAGTCCTGTAAGGGCAATCATGACTCCAGGAGGCACTATCCACCACCATAAACCTCTAGAAGCAGCACTTGCAGAGTTTGCCTCATGTAGGATTTGTCCCCACGTAGGAATAGAAGGATCTCCTAATCCCAAGAAACTGAGAGCTGCTTCTCCCAGAATAGCCGCAGGAACTGAGATGGCAATACTTGCAAATGTTAAAGGAAGAAGTTGTGGAATTATATGTTTGAATATTATTTTTATATCAGATTGCCCCATTAACTTTGCTGCTTCAACATATTGTAAATTCTTCATTTTCATGGCAAGACTTCTCGTAACTTTTGCTGCACCAGCCCAGCCAAAAATTACTAAAAAGCCAGTAATGAGAAATATACTTCGACCAAGAGTGACTGACATTATGACAAGGAGAGGAAGGGCGGGTAAGGTATAAAATATATCATTAATTAGCATTAGTCCATCATCTGTTCTATTTCCTTTATATCCTGCCATAACTCCGTAAATCAATCCTATAACTACGGAGCCTATTGATACACTCAAGCCAATGAATAGTGCTACGGGCGCTCCCCAGAGAATGCCTATTGCTAGATCGCGGCGTAATTCATCAGTACCCATTAATCCATAAACTCTTCCTCCAAGAATTAATCCTGATTCTTGCACAGTATCAGAATCGTTAAAAAGGTAAAATGTTTCTTTGATAAGATATTTTCCCTTCAGTACTTTGTTTTCTTGTATGTCTGAAAATATCATTACCTGCGGTTTCGATGAATCCTGCGCGTATCTAAAAGAGTCATTCAGTTGTCGAAGATATTCAGCTATAATCGGATCCGTAGAAAATATTCTGGATGAGAATTGGTTTTCATTGCTCTTTGCCAAAGATGAGGGTAAGGAAGAATAATAAATTCTAAACTCGATTCCATCTGGTCTTATTATGTCCACTTGTAAGACTGGAGGTATCTGTCCATATTTTACAGAATATGGAATCATGAAATCATTTGGATAAGAATCATATGAGAAATCTACGGCGTATGAATGAACTTCAGTTCGTATATTATCAGCAGTTACTATCTTTGTTATTGACGCATCATCTAAAGTCATGATAAGATGCTCAAAGACTTTGGGACCAAACAACCCAGTGTTCGTCCATTGCGGTGCTGCTGCTTTAGGATAATTAATCCAATAATTTGGATTATTCCATTGTCTAAATGATTCTAAAGGAATTGCTAGAATTGCATACAACATAATTATAATCAGTGAGAGCAAAATGATAACACCTGCCATTCCACTTTTAGATTGGCTGAACTCTCTTAGGAAATCAGAACGAGGAACTATTTGGTTGGTCATGCTGTTTTTATCCTTGGATCAAAGAAGGCATAGAAGAGGTTCATGATGAACACTGAAATAACAAAAATTAAGGTAAATACATAAGTAAGACCGATAATGAGTGACACATCCGAGACGCCTATTGCATCATAATACAGCTTACCTATTCCAGGCCAATCAAAAACTGCCTCAACTATTATAGACCCTCCAAAAGAACTTGCTAAACTTAGTGCTATGATGGTTACAATTGGTGAGGCTGCATTTTTTAGAGCATGTGAGTAAAGAATTTTTCTCTTGGATATTCCTATTGCTCTTTTAGATGTTATATAATCTTCGCTTAAAACGCCTTCGACAAAATATCTAACTATATATGCCCATGACCCAAAACCTACGAGAACCAAAGTTATAAATGGCAATGTCATATGGTATAATAAATCTCCAATATAAGAGACGTCAGAGGGCGAAGTAAGGGGAGTAGACCGGGCAGGAAAAATGTGATATGTAAACGCCAATAGATATATCATTAACATACCTATCCACCAAGTCGGGAAGCTTGTGCTAAACACTGCAAGTGCAGAAGTCATTCTATCCCAAATGGATCCAACTTTGTTTGCTACAAAGGGTCCAAGGAATAATCCTATAATTATTATAACTATTGTTGATGTAGCAAATAGTAATAATGTGTTAGGTGTCCTTTCTATTATGATATCTCGTACACTCGATGAGCCGGAATTAGTGGTAAAAAAATGAGAATTTCCCAGATCTAATATCGCGACCTTAAACAAAGTATTGAAAAACCGTGTAGGTGAATACCAGGGTTCATTTAGACCTAGCGATTTATATTGAAGATCTTTTTGTGAATCTAGATACTTTTGGCGATCTTGGACACTATCGAATTTTATATGGCCTTCATTTACTTGAGCAACAATATCGACATTGACTGTGTTTTTTAAAATTTTGTCCATGGTTTCGCCTAACAAACCTATAGTCATAACTAATGTTACAAAGAGAACTATCATTATATGCATTGATCTCTTTAATACATAATGAGGAAAGCCTGCCAAGCTTCACTTGATATCTTAAAGAATCGTTGTATTAATAGTCTCTGTTATGTATAGTCAGATCGTGTTCTTGATAATTGTGCTTAGCAAATCAGAGCATATCATTCCAGAAATCATAGGATTTAGAAATTTAGTACCTGTGCTTAAGAATAAGAGAAACCATAAACAATAAATCAATATTAGCATAAGTAACAGAAATATATAGTAATACAATTAGTAAGGGTCTCAATCTTCAAAATTGCTCTTATGTCTAGCTCTAAAGTAACGATGGCTAATGTTAATAGATATGTTGCATCTATTAACATTCTTGGCATTGCTTCAACAAAAAAGAATCTTTATTTTTCGAATCATTAGTAGTAGAGTATGTCTTTTCTGACACTTATGCTATCTAAAGCAGCAGTCATAATCCAAGTGTTCTCGAAGATATGGCTGTTGTCTTTAATGATCTGCTATTCTTGAACTAAACGAATAATTAAATTAAATCAAAGGAATTCATGAACACATGCCTGCGAAGTAGACAGAACGTAATCGTCCAGACCATGCTAAAACATAACCTGCAGCGCAAAGGTGAGATCTGTAGGTTCTTATAACGATCCAGAAGGTTTGTTATTCTGTTCGAATGTTTTTAAAATTTTGTTGTTGCGGTTTTTATAGGGTTGTATAGTCGCGTGTATTAAGAATTATTCAATACTTTAAAAGTATTATATCTATCTCCTAATCATAAGGTCAATCCTATAACAACAATGTATGTGTTTATAATTAGAACTTGCGCAGTCTATATGGATTGAACCTGTTAATGCCCAAATCTGCAGACCTATCAATAATTGGGTTCAAATATCGACTTGAAAGATATCTAGTAAGATCGTTTATTCCTAGAGCATCTAATTTCCTTTGATTTATGAAATTGTTGGACACGTCTATTAATCCCACATTTTCATTTTCTTTTGATTCATTAAGAATATCGCAAAACATACTTGTCACAGAACATGTAGCCTCAAGATTGGTACCCTTCTTTATCCATTTTAGATTTGCAAGATTTGAATCTATAGATTTTTCCCATGAGGGATCATTTTCTATTAGCCATCTAGGTATGCGCTGAATATTTTGCATCACGCTCATATCCGATCTAACCTTTAATTAATATTTTGTTTAAATGAGAATATTGACATTCAGTCTTTCAAGTGACATTAACTTACTCATGATTTTGTCTGGACATTAGTAAAATTGTCTTGCTTATTTTAATTTATATAAATTCACAATTGAAGACTGGTAAAACAACGAAGTGTGACGATCACTCTGATAGTCAACGCTGAGCAGGATATTCTATAGCCGTAAGCATATAAGGATCGTAAAGTTTTTCAATGGAATACCCTGTGATAAATTAGAATAGCATTCAGGCCCAAATGAAATATACATATATTGTAAATCACCAAATTGAAATGTATTTTTTTCAATCTTACAAAGAATATTCTGATATTATAAGAATATAAAGTCAATATTCAATATTATTCATGATATTCAATAGATATATTGTAATAAAAAATTACTGCAGTAATGTTTAAATAATAGAATAAAATATTTATACTAGTTGGCGGAACGCCGTCAATTTTATGGTGTGAAAAATGGTAAAAGATATATCAGTATTTAGCGATAGATGTCCTCGCTGCGGAAAGGGACCCATGGTAACTGACAATTCCAGCGGCGAAATGTTTTGTGGAAATTGTGGATTTGTCGTAACTGAAAGGATAGAAGAAACAGGTCCTGAATGGCGCGCATTTTCAAAGGAGGAACATGAAGATAGAAGTCGTGCAGGGATCCCAACTTCTCTCGCAATGCATGACATGGGGCTAGCCACTATTATTGGCCCCGTAGATAAAGATGCATCAGGCAAACCCTTATCAGCTTCTATGAAAAGTACTATCGAAAGGTTGAGAACTTGGGATAGTCGGAGCCAAGTCCATGAGCCTGTAGATCGCAATTTTCGACAAGCGTTTAGCGAATTAGACAGATTAAAAGACAAACTTGCAGTAGGCGATGCAGTAATTGAAAAAGCCGCATATGTATACAGGAAGGCTCTAGAAAAAGGGCTAGTGAGAGGTCGTTCTATTTCTGCTTTAGTTGCTGCCGCCTTATATGCCGCATGTCGAGACACAGAAACACCACGAACTCTGAAAGATATTGCTAATGCAAGTAACATTAAGAAAAAAGATGTAGCGCGTTGTTACAGGTTGCTAATTAGAGAACTCGATCTTAAAATGCCGGTAGTAGATCCGGTAAAATGTGTTGCAAGAATTGCAAGCAAAGCAGGACTCTCAGAAAAGACAAAACGCAAAGCATTAGAGATCTTAAAAAAAGCAGAGGAAGGAAAAATTTCTGCCGGCAAGGATCCAATGGGTTTGGCAGCTGCAGCATTGTATGTGGCTTGTGTGATGAACGGAGAGAATAAAACACAAAAAGATGTTGCAGAGGCGGCAGGTGTAACGGAAGTAACGATAAGGAATAGATACAAAGGTCTTAAGATGCATCTTAGACTCTAAGGTCGCTTAGTAATCTTCTCCTTTCATCTACAAGTTCTTTAAGAAAACTCATTTTTTCATCTATTGTTGTACGATTCATATGATGTTTGAGCGCAAACTCGAGTGATACGAGGAGCAAAGTAATGTCTGAATCAAGTGATAGGAGATGATCTATATCCAAATTTTTAACAGTTCCGTTAGGATTCAATGTGAGTTCATATCCGCTTAGCATAGCAGGCAAGATAGAAATCAATTCATCGTATGTCTCTTTATCTATGGATGGCTTCATGGAATTTATTCTTAATTTTATATTATGAACAACTAAACTGTTTGCTGTGTGCATTTCTACGTAGCTCGAATGTCCTGTTCTTATGCCTCTCTGGATTGTTGATGCTGCCCTGACCATTGTATTTAGCTTTGGAAAGTGCTTTCTCTTTTGTCGTCTAACAGGTTTATGCATTAAACGGAATTTGAGATGACCCTCTTAAATGCTTTCTTTATTAAAAAGGATATAATACTAATACACTATTTTTGGTCTTATGATTCAATCTGTGTTTAAATAAAGTTGAATCTATCTCAGTTTATAGGATTTAAAAATCGTGATCCTAAAAACACTCAATTAGCTATTACAAGGTATATGAGTACTAATTTCCTTTACACCATAACGTTAATTCCATTGGTGATGCTATACAATGCTATATTAGCCAATATATTAAGATATGTACATTATGACAAAAATTTCGAAATATCATCTTCATATCTTTCGTGTAGAAAAGCAATTGAAAAATTATAGCAACTAGTCGCCGAAAATAGTATCATAGTACCTAATAACTTATTGTACTTCTATAGCTGATTCATTAAATCCCATTTTAACCAAATATCCTTTAACGTCATCTCTATGATCTCCTTGCAACATAATGAACCCATCTTTTGCAGTACCTCCACATGCGAATCGACTCTTTAATTCTTTAACAATACGTTGCATATCACTTAATTTTGGGTCTATGCCCTCGATCATAGTAGTTGTCTTCGAAAAACGTCTTGTTTCAAGGCGGACAACAACTCGTGTATCTTCCTTCTCGAGTTCCCCGCAGGCGCAAAGATCATCTGGGAGACCACATTTTTTGCATATAACCGCCATCTTATAGTAGAATCCTATTTGTCAGATCCTATTATTAAGCCTTCCCGGTGCACACAAAAAGAATAATAGAATTAGCTTCTAAATATACTAAATGTCCATAGACGATAGAAAACAATATGAGCCATCAGCAATAAAGAATGCAGCAGAATTACTTACAAGAGGAGCATCGCTAATAAACGAAGCTTGCACCAAATGCCGTGGTGTTCAGGTCAAATTCAAGGAAATAATTACGTGTATCAATTGTGGAAACGAACAGAGAGTATTTAGTGACAGATCTTCAATAGATTCAAAGCAAATATCTGTAGTTGGAGATTATAAGCAAGTCCCTCTAGAATTAATAGAGAATTCTATTGCTCATAAGATAGTAAAATTAATAAATAATGTACTTGATGATGATGAGGAAGATATTAGCGATCAGAAAAAAAAGGCTGATCTTCTTGAATTATATCTTAGGATTATTGAAAAAACCAGGCATTTGAGAAATAAATAAATTTGATTTTAAATACCCCATGTGAATGGATACAAAATTTAGTGATATAAACCCTATCGACAGAATTTAACGTAGCTGAGATTGTAATAATTTTGTACCTCTTTTACAATCCAAACGCAGATCAAACTTCGTAAAGTAAAATTAGATCAAGCATCCATTATTTGGAATCAATTTTTAGCTGGATATAATTGGTGTCACTATTTTGAAATGCAACTTTTTGTGTGGTGGCAGAAGGAATTCTCTGGAAGATTTCATTTACTGAGAATTCTCCGATGCTGTGAATTCTTCCTTCTTCCATGACTTGAATAGATCTATAGACTGAATATTTCAATTGTAAAATAAAAAATGATTGGAGCAAACATAGAACGCAATCTATTTAAACCCTCTATAATTTATTGATTTCTTATGAGTAAGAAGAAGAATGCTCCTTTGCCTGCTTCCAGTGCAGGATTACTGAGATTTTTCGAGGATGAAACCAAGGGAACAAAAATTAAGCCTGAAATAGTATTAGGCGCCACTGGTGCCCTCATAGGGATATCTATTTTAATTAGGATTATCTTTCCAATCTCATAATGACTATCAATGTTTGATCCTCGTTCTGATAGTGTATCAAATATTCATAAAAGATGGTCGTTTACTCGGTTAAATCCATCATCATATAAAATCTCTTATCTGGTGTCTATTTTATGCACTAGTACCACTATTATTATTTGCCATCTCTACCTTCTCAAGACGGATTGGTTCATTTATGTTTCTCATCTGTTTTTAGGGTTAACTACAATAACAGGAGCAAATTTTCTTGATTTTTTTTTATTGCAGAAAACTCCGAACAACAAAATCACAAAGGTACATCATGTTTCTGCGTTTGCAAACCTTTTGTGGGTTTTAACAATATTTCTCGGAATTGCTTTGTATGTATTATTATCTAAGAATGAGACTATCACAAACTATATTGTTGAAGGAATGTTCTTAGCCACTGGATTGCGTATAGGAATTTTTACCTCCGTTTTCGGTGCAACTCTCAGTAAGGCGATAACGGTATCATTTATCTCACCACTGCTTCTCTTATTTGCTTTTTTGCCAGTTAGTTTTTATTTTGAGGCTATAACAACACCTGTCGTTCTTGGTTTCGGGTTTTCATTGTTGTTGCTTGGAATTATATGGACTATATTAGCTGATAGAGCTGGAAGACCTGGAATTAAGAGCACGTTTAGAGTTTTGCAAGCATTTCTTGCTGCATGGACTGAAAACAAAGCAGAGAATATGGAAGAGATTGCAGAGTCAAGGGCCCATATTGAATCTGTACTTACATATGTTCTAGAATTTAAGACTACAAATTCTAACAATGTGTTTATTATTCTACCTGATATACACCCAGGCCCGTTCAATCCTATAGGCGGAAGTAATCTCCCTTATATTCTTTTTAAATTATTTTCTAAAAATGCAATGGTTATGCACAGTGTATCAGGGCATTATCTGAATATACCTTCGAAAAAGGAAGTTGACAAGTATGTTAAGACCTTATCTGATTCAAGACTATTGGAAGCAGGCGCTTCTTGCACCAATCCTATTCAGATCAAAATGGGGAAATGTACAGTCACAGCAATCGCATTTGGCCATAGTGTTGTTATGTTCCTCTCAACAGCTCCAATAGGAATGGATGATGTACCTGAGCATATTCGCACTATATTGGAGCATTATTCGTCACAGATTGGATTTCACAATATACTTATTGTTGACACTCATAATGCAATGGGCAAATCCTTAAATCAACAAGATAGCGAAATTATGATATCCACTGCAAAGCATTGCTTAAATGAATTAAAACACACAAAACAACATGAATTTAAAATTGGCTTTGCCAACTCTGACGACCTTTCATATAATATGAAATCTATGCAGGATTTAGGACAGTCTGGGCTTTCATCGCTATTGTTGCTTGTGGAAGGAAATGCATATTTCATAGGTTGGGCAGACTCTAATAATATGCGTAATGATCTTCGAAATTATATTATTTCTCAATTGAATGATGATAGGATAAATATGCTCGAAATCTGTACATCCGATACCCATTCGACTTCTGGAAAGAGGAATCGACAAGGATACTATACCTTTGGCAGTTTGAGCAGACCAGAAGAAGTCGCTAGAATTTATCTTCACTTGGCAAGAAAATCTATCGAAAAAGCTACTCCCGCAACATTCGAATTACTTTCGAACAGATCAGCTATCAAGGTTATGGGGAAAAATCAATTTAAGGATTATTCTATTGCCTTAGACAAATCTATGAACATTACAAGATTATTTGTTGTCATCACTATTTTGGTATTTATAGGAATGTTAATTTTCAGCTAAATCTGTATGCCGATTTTATACTAATACAATCAGAAAGATGGATGGGGAGAGATTTGAACTCTCGACCACCTGTGTGTGAGACAGGTATCCTGACCAGGCTAGACTACCCATCCAGTTGATAGCCTATCTTTTATAATAAATAATAATAAGTTATACATTCTACGGTTGTAAAGGTCGTAGCATATTAATGTCTTTAATATAAAAGGAGCATTGTTTTTGCGCTATAATTAGCCAGCTTTATAAGTGCAATAGTTACATGCAAAAAAGATTCATATTAAAACAAACTCTAATATGTTAATAAAAAGGCGGAAATACAATCACTTTATAGGAATGATCAAGATCAAACACTACTAATAAACACAATTTTTTCTTTAACTAAAATTCACAGATAATAAAAATAACTATAATATTGTGTGCAATTCACTGGTCAGTTTTTAAAGAGTCTAATTATGCCCTTATAATATAAACATATAGACAGTGATCATATAAATAAGAATTTCTATATTTTGCAGTTTTATTATTGTCATCAGGCATGCTATTATAGATAAATAAAGATATTTTAGTATGATGTTTCCAATTATAGGAACGGATTTATGATATCATTATTTCAATGGGTTGATGATGATTTGAAGGATTATCAAAACTCAACTAAAAAACACGAAAAGTCTGAAGCTGGAGTTTAATTAACTAAATATATAAGTTAACTTAATAGTCGCATTAAACAATCTTGAACAATCAAATCATGCGTCTTTTAATGATATTGAAATTCATCTAGTTAGATATGACAAATGTATTGCATATTAGATGTACAATATCCATAGCAAAGGATCTAGACCATGACTTTAATCTGAACATTATGAAAGTAAAGGATTATTTCACATGAATGATGGCAGTAAGAATGTATCGCTGTTATATGAATATGGGAATAGATAAGCATAAAACAAGTAAAGAAAATGATGAAAAAGCGCCTTTATTAGATTAATCTAAATGCCTATGTATAGTAAGGCGAGAACGTGGCTGAAATGTCATTAATATAAAAGATCTTAATATGATACTCAACCATGTATATACTGACAATTTCGCTGGGAAATATCTGTTGCTAGAAAGCTTAAAAGGAAAGGGATAAAAGAAAAAGATGTCAAAGTTGATAAAGAGCATTATGCATCAACTATCGATAAGAAAACAATTAGATACCTTCATTCTTCGTAGGTATGAGCTCTGTCTCTATGTTCCTTCGCTAAATCCTTCTAAATAGGTCTTCTGCTCCTGTGTGAGTTTGTCAATAGATATATGCATAGATTCTAGCTTAGCAAGAGCTATCTCTTGATCCTGACTTTTATCGATGTTATATACCATTGGTTTCATATTTCCTTTGGACTCAGCCAGCCTTAATGTTGATAAGAACTGGTTGGCAAAGCTCATGTCCATAACCTCAGAGGGATGACCTTCTGCAGCTGCCAAGTTTACTAAGCGGCCTTCGGCAATTAAATAAATTCTGCTACCACTCTTTAAGGTATACTGCGCCGTGTTTTCGTTGATTTGTCTTTTGTTTATAGATTGACGTTCTAATGCAGCAATAGATATTTCAACATTAAAATGACCAGCATTTGCTAGTATCACTCCATCCTTCATTTTACTAATGTGTTCTTCAACGATAACATCTTTACAACCAGTGGTCGTAACGAAGAGATCACCTTTAGCAGATGCATGTTCCATAGATGTCACAGAGAAGCCATCTAACTTTGCCTTTAGGGCTGCAATTGGATCTACTTCAGTTATTATGACATTAGCTCCCATTCCAGAAGCGCGTCGTGCAATTCCTTTTCCAACATGCCCGTATCCAGCCACGACAAAATTCTTTCCTGAAATAAGTATGTTAGTAGCACGGATAATACCATCTAAAGCTGATTGGCCGGTACCATAAACATTATCAAAATCATGTTTGGTCTCAGCGTCATTAACCGCAATAATTGGATAAATAAGCTTTCCTGAGTTTTGCAATGCACGTAGTCTAATAACCCCAGTTGTCGTTTCCTCAGTACCGCCGTAGACTGTTGCTCGAGATCCATTATTTTCTTTATGCATTTCAATAGTTAAGTCTGCACCATCGTCAATTGTTATATTCGGATTGATATCCATAGCTGAATGTATGTCATCATAGTATTCTTCTGTAGATACGCCTCGTCTTGCAAATACTGAAATGCCTTCATCAGTCGCCAGTGAAGCTGCAACATCGTCTTGAGTACTTAATGGATTACATCCACACCATGAAATCTCTGCCCCAGCTTTTTTTAAAGTTCGGATCAATACGGCGGTTTCCTTCGTTACATGCAAACACCCTGAAATTTTAACTCCTTTAAGCGGTTTAGTCTTCTCATATTTCTGTCCCATTGCTACAAGCACAGGCATATGTGCTTCTGCCCATCCAATTTTTCTTTTTCCCTCTATAGACAAAGAAATATCTTTGACCCGATATGTCATATCTCTGGACAATATTTTTACCATATATATATCACTGGAAAAGTTTTCCTGAAAAAATAATATTTTGTAATATGGATAAAGAAATTAACATATAAAATCAGAGTTATACATAATCTTTTATGTGCCTTCTGCCAGGCTACGTGACTACCCGAGCCGTCTTCCTGATTCGAACTGTTAGATTTTTATAGACCACTTGCATTTAGCCATATATATTGTAAAACAATGAAATGTCAATAAAATATGTTTCAGTATAGTGTCTGAGTTTTTATTAACAATATCATGACTGGTTGATGGTGGTCGTCTAATCGTATAAAGTAATAATAAACGATAGGAAGTAAAATACACTAAACTAGATATAACCCAAATGAACATATGTAGTTCATTATATCTTTAAATTTCCTTTTATGTTTAAATCATGGTGGTGGTAAGTTTTCTTCTTATCCAACAGATTGCAGAAAATTTTTAGCAGAAGACAGTTAGTATTGTCTGAAATCATCTAATTCAGCGTATTAATGTATGCCAGCTAGAGAAACCGCTCTATTGTAGAATTATTCCTGGTTAAGGTTCGCAGAGAGAACAGTTACTATAATAGTCAAATATAGTTCTATTCATATCTTGTTTGATGCTGTAATTTATTGTGATTTTTTTGTGTTATCTATTTTTCCCTCTTTGTTAATGTGTGTACCTGATAATAATTTATAAGTAGCATTTATAGTTTGGATATGATGTAAAATTGTGTTTGATACTATACAGACAAGCAAAATTGCAAAGCTGTTAAAGCAATGTTTAATAGAATCTTAGTCTAAGGTAAACTTCTCTATAGTGCCATATAGTCTATATAGATAATATAGAATCAATAAATATGTATCAATAGATAACAAGAATTGATGGTGTTTTTTCTCCGATGATGGACTCAACAAATGTTCGCATAACAAGGGTTGAACCACTTTCTGATAAGATAAAAAGCCTCCAAATAATATCCTGCGATATATGTAATGGAAGAAAAGCATCATATGATGTATTTATAGAGGGTATATTAATTGGAATAACATTTTTGAAAAGATATTGTGAAAGTTGCCTTAAACCACTAGCTAGCTATCGGTAACCACCAATTAAATTTGTTATAAAGAATAAAACCAAAGCTGATACTGCAGCGCTTGCCGGTATAGTTATTATCCATGCATAAATTAGGTTTTTTCCTACTCCCCATCTAACTGCTGAAAATCTTTTTGTTGAGCCTACTCCCATTATAGCTCCAGAAATAGCATGAGTAGTACTTACAGGAATTCCAAGCCAAGCCATAGATGTCAGGATTGCTCCACCTCCTGTTTCGGCGCAAAATCCTTGATAAGGTCGCAGGCTCGTTAACCGGAATGCCATCGTTTTTACAATTCTCCATCCACCAAAGAAAGTTCCTAATGCAATTGCAGCTGCTGCTCCCAATATTACCCACACAGGAACAACAAATGATTTTGAATCTATTAGTCCACCTGCAATAAGTAGAGCCGTTATAATACCCATTGTTTTTTGTCCATCGTTAGCGCCATGTGTAAGGGAAAAGAAGATCGATGAACCAATTTGCAATTTGCCAAATATTCTGTTAACTTTTGACGCTTTAGATTGTTGGAAATAATACATAATAGCAATCGCAAAAGCAAACGCTATTGCAAAGCCAACAATAGGCGATACAACCATGAATATTAATGTTTTTTCAATTCCTGACACTACTATAGCATCCAATCCTCCTGCTATCAACGCAGAACCAACAAGACCGCCAATAAGTGCATGACTACTTGAAGAAGGGAGTCCAAAATACCAGGTAATCAAATCCCATACAATTGCCCCTATCAATCCAGCAAGAATAACGTAAATTGTAGAAAACTCCGGCTGTATGATTCCCTTACCTACTGTAGCCGCTACAGCAGTTCCAAATACAAATGGTCCTGTAAAATTTGCAATCGCAGCTATACTCACAGCATAAACGGGCTTTAGCACTCTAGTTCCAACAACAGTTGCTATAGCATTTGCTGAATCATGAAATCCATTTACAAAATCAAAAAATAGGGCTACCGCTATTGACCCAACAATAATGAAAATCGCAGACTCTTCTACCATATGCATCGCCTTTTAACCATACTTCAAGGCTATGTCTTCGACAATATCTGCAACCTCTTGACATCGATCAAGGGAACCTTCAAGTGTTTCATAAATTTCTTTTAATTTTATAATCTCTATTGCATTGTCTGTTTCAAATAGTTCTGCAATGGCAGTGCGATAGATTTTGTCACCTTCATGTTCATATCTCTTTATGCTACGACAATGTTGAACTAATTCATCAGCATTCTTTAACTTTCTTATTCGTGTCATTAATACATAAATTTCCTGTGATGCTGAAAGCAATATCTTTGCAAGTTCTAACATGTATGGTGTAGGCTGTCGTATCTTAAATAGAACAAATCTATCCGCTGTTCCATCAGTATAATTTAGTACTTCATCTATTGAGCTAGTAAGTCTAGAAATATCTTCACGATCTAAAGGAGTTACAAATGTGTGGGCTAGAATAGTAAATAATTTATGAGCGATTTGATCTCCTTCATGTTCCAGATCCTTTATCTTCGAATTACGTTCGGCAACCATTTCATAATTAGTTACAAGTTGAAATAAAGATGATGTTGCCTTTACTAAATTTGCACCTTGACTTTCTAATACATCAATAATATTTTTATCATTTGCGCGTACCCATGAAAGCCAGCCCCTGGTCATATCAATTGCAGAATTCTACAGGAATATAATATATCCTATACAGAAGGGATATAACAAGCAAAACGAAAAACCGTATGGAACTTTGATGCTTGATAAAGATAGGAGAAACGACTAAATCTTTGTCGCGGATAGACCTACGCTCTTGTACAATATTTTCACGCATTCAGAATACGTCCTGTATTTAAACTTGATTTCTTCTATAGGAATATCTTCGACTAAATGATCCTTTGATGTATCAATTTTATATTTTTTAGCAATATCATCTAGAATTGTATTTACTGTAGAATTTCGATATGATTCAACAATGAGCTTGCTCATACATATATTGGAAGTACTTCAGTATTTATCAAATTATCTTTTTTAATGGTGAATTCTATTCTAGACATACTTGTTGTCTGCTACTTGTTATCCTTATTCATGCAGAAGTGAGCAACTTGACTTATTACAACTTATTTAGTAGTATGCTGAAAAACAGAAAAATGTTATACAAGTAACTGCTACATTCTCAGGTTATGCGAATAGATATAACTAGAAAGGCTTTTTACTCATCTTTTTTTAAATTAAATCATAAACAATTATGTATATAAGTCAACATGATAAATGCTTCATTTACCAATGTACTTCATTTGATAATTGTGTAACAAAATTTTCTGCAATAGAATTTATATAATTTATATTTGGTACTTACAATGGAAAATGATCGCCGGTAAGTTTTTAAATTATCAGCAAAGTAATCCTATTTGAAGGTATAATACATTATCGAATGATAGATTACATTTTTACGATATAACTTGCGGTCTGTGTTGCCTGCAAAGAATAGATTTTAACCCTTCTGACTACTAACAATAGTATATACAAGATAGCAGAATTATATCTAACCACGTGTTTTATCCTCAAATGTTGTAATAATCTGAAGTTAGTACAAGTTGCGAATTATTTGCGAATTATTTGCATAATTTGTGTTATTGTAATACCATTTTTACCTGCTGCCATAATAATAATAATAATAAAAATAATAAAAGATAACACAAAAGCAGATCAAAAGGTTTTTTTATATTTTTAATTCTATTTAGAACTTATTGTCTTATTTTTATTACCAAATATTCCGCTCCATCTTTTCGATTCTGATTTTGGTAAAGTAAAAGAATGAGGAATAACTGAAACTCTTTCCATCGTTGGTATTTTGGAACGAATTGCCATTTCTATTTCTATTGATAATAATTCTACATCCGTTAATGGTTTGTTACCGTCAACTTCGATATGGACCTCTGCTTGAGCGACCATTCCTGTTGACCGCAAAAGTACTGATCTAACTTTACTCTGTTCATGTTTAAACCTTTCTTCAACGATTCTTTTAACAAGTTCTGTAATCTTCGGATTCTGCCATGCATCTACAAGAATTAATGATGATTGTTTGAGTGATATATATGAAACTGAGAAGATGTATCCAGCTATTATCATGCCTCCAATAGCGTCCATTTGTAAAAAGCCAAATTGGGTCGCAATTAATATGCTAAAAAAACCAATTACCGAAGCTGATCCATCTTTTATTGAATTCTTGGCGTCAGTTTTTAGCGAGAGTAAATCATACTTGTTTGCAATAAGTCGCATTTGGAATGCTCTATGTAGAGATATAGCTGCAGCAGCTGCTAAAACAACCATGGTCAGAATAGGTTGATTAATCTCTCGTGGATTTACTAATGCATCATAAGAATGATATAATATAATAGAACCTATAATAACCATTCCAATTGCAGCCATCAATGCTGCAAAACTTTCAACCTTGCGGTAACCAAAATGAAATTTTTTATCAGCAGGACGATGGGCAATACGAAGACCTAATAATACAATAAATGAAATCATGGCATCTGATAGCGAGTCTATGCCGTCAGCAGTAGCCACAACACTGCCACTGAAATGTCCCATAATGAGCTCAATAATTCCAATGCCAATTAATGTTATAACAGATATCCTGGCAATCTTTTGACCTGCTAAAATCCCTTCGTTTATTAGATTAGGTGAAGTTTTTCTTGCAATCTCAGAATCAGATCTATTTAGAATGTTAGGATTTTTGGCGTCTGTATCGTCCATTTTTTTTTAGCTTATTGACCTTTATCAGATATGATATTTAAACTCATTCTATTTCCATTTTAAATTAAATATCCATACAATAAACATGATTTTTGCCTAATAATAATTACAATACCAAGCATTCATTTGATATTTTATAATTAGTAATCAATGAAAACTCACATACTTTGTAGAGCTCAATGAATATATCATTTTTATAATCACGAGAATATGAATGATAACTATTGATTGTATATTACTATAACTGTTACTCAATCGGTTTGCTTGTTTATCTAATATTGATATTGCTCTGGAGAATCATTAACAATAAATTGACTAGTATAATTACTCAAACATGATTAAATAATCATCTAACTATGCTGAGGAAGAAAATATTAATAGTTCTTGTTGCACTCTATGGATTATGAGTAAGTTATCTACTACAATTGTCCTAACAGCACTAGCAGTTGGACTTAGTTGTCTATCTATCGGCTCTACAGCAATCTTTGCGCAAACTGCCACATCCATCTCGATAGTTCCGGGATCTTCAGCTCCTACTAATGCAAAGTTCTATGATCCATCCCCAGCCAATATAGCAGTTGGTACTACTGTCACATGGACAAACATGGATTCTACCTTACACACCGTATATTCAGGATCACCGGACGACCCAAATACTAGCGGCAAATCATTTCAATCTACATATATGGCTAAAGGGCAAACCTTTCAACATACATTTGATACTGCGGGAACTTTTGACTACTATTGTACTTTGCATCCATTCATGATGGGACAGATAGTAGTAAGTTAAAAGAAAGCGCACGTCATTTTTTACTTTTTCTCTCTCACGATGGTCAGCCCTATATGCGATTTATCGCTTAGTTATATTAGTATAATACTTGAAGATTAGCATATATCAATTATATTCTCCGGCAATCTTATAGTATACATCAGCCTATTTTGAATAGGAAATGCCTTACTAATCAATGTAAGCAAGAAGCAGTCAATTCTGGTCTACATAGCCCGGAGCATACATTGAAAATGATAATCTCAACCTTTTGAATCCAAACAGGACATATAATTAGTAAATTATGATAAAAATAATTTGGCTATAATTAAATTAGCTCTCCAATCGAATTATAAAAAATTGTACAAATTAATTTGGGAAATTAACAATATATTTTATAGGCCAATAAAACATTA
>OCZV010000263.1_pt1 | contig 19296 bp, 20 predicted proteins | sample 1539051 | NCBI WGS metagenome assembly OCZV01 (sample SAMEA3113581, study PRJEB22503) | soil metagenome
GCCGGTGCCTCGGCGGCGGGAGCGGGAGCCTCGGCAGCGGGAGCCTCGGCCGGAGCTTCCTCGGCCGCCGGAGCTTCCTCGGCCGCCGGAGCTTCCTCCACTACCTCTTCGGCGGGGGCCTCGGCCGGCGCCGCTGCCTCTCCGCCCTCGAACTGCGGCTGGGACCCAGGCCACCACTTCGGCTCCTTCGGATGGGGTGACCCCTCGATGGCCCTCTGGCGCGCCGCCTTGGCGCGGCCCTCGGCGACCGGCGGGCTGCTTCCCTTGCCCTGCTCTTCCTGTAGCACTTCCTGATAGATCTGCTCTGGATCCAAGCCCCTGCGCTCCCCTATGTGCTCAGCTTCTATGGTCGAAATCTACCTGGCCGGAACGGTAACCGGCACAACCCTCACAAGTCATCCCGGCCGCAATCAAAAATCACGGTCCGTCGCCTCGTGGGCGAGTGCTCGAAGCGCCGAGCGCGCTTGGTCATCGACATCCAAACCCACGATCGCGCTCGCCGCTTCGTCTGCTCGATCACGAAGCATCTCCTCAGCGACCGCACGAGCACCTGAACGCTCCACCAGATCACGGAGATGCTGAACGTCGTCTGCAGTCAGCGACTCCCCGGCCCCCCAGCGCGAGACGAAGAACTCTCGATCCGACCCGTTCAGAAGCCGAGCGGTTGCGGCGAAGAGCACATTTCGTTTTCCCTCCCGGATATCGGAGTCCACCGGCTTACCCAGGCTCGAGCGGTCTCCGAAGGACCCGAGAAGGTCGTCTCGAAGCTGAAAGGCCTCCCCGAGGGGGTCCCCGAACGCCGACAACCCGGCAACCAGACCTCCAGGTGCATCGGCGAGCAGCGCACCTATGACGAGCGGCTTCTCGATCGAGTAGCGGCCGGACTTGAGAACGGCTATGTGCCGCGCTTCCTGTTCCGACATGTCGATGCGTGAGGCGTGTTTGACGTCGAGGTGTTGGCCGGCGATCACCTCCTGCCGCATGAGTGAATAGGCGCCAAATGCCCGCAAGACCACCGCTGGGTCGAAGCCTGCGGAGAAAAACAGCGCATCGGCCAGCACCAACGCCAGATCACCGGTCAGGAGGGCAAAACCCAAACCGTGCCGGACGTGGACGGTCGGCTCCCCCCGTCGCTCGTCGGAGTCATCCATGATGTCGTCGTGGACGATCGCAAATGTGTGAAGCAGTTCGAGACTCGCAGCGGCGCGCACGATCGCCGACCCGTGGCGTCCGCCCGCGGCCCTGAATCCCCAGTAACAAAAGGCCGGCCGCAGGCGCTTTCCACCCGCCGAGATGACGCGGGCGATCTCATCGATCAAGTCGGCCGCATCGGGAACTGCTTTGAACCTATCGTCGAGAAAGCGATGGAGTTCGACGTCCACAGCGGTCCGCAACTCTGGGAGTGACGGAGAGAAATCGCGCATTCGGAGTGTAGATTACGGCCGCCCGAGCGGCTTAAAGCGTTCATTTCTTCTGCAACCGCCCCCACGGCGTATAGGGGAGAAAAGAACAGGTAGCATCGCCTGCCCATGCATTCTTTTCGCCGGCTTGCGGCCACATCGACGGTCGCGACGCTTCTTCTGGTGGCTGTTGGAGGGCTCGTTCGCGCCACCGACTCGGGCCTCGGATGCGGCGACGACTGGCCGAACTGCAACGGCAAACTCATTCCCGTCCTGAACGCGCGGCCGGTCATCATCGAGTGGACCCATCGTGCTGTCGCCATGATCGTGGGCCTGCTGGTCCTGGCACTCTTCGTGCAAGCGCTTCGGTACCTGCGAGACCGTCCGGGCCTGGTGAAACTGTCGGGGGCGGCACTGGCTCTCGTCATCCTCCAGGGACTCCTCGGTCGTGTGGTTGTGAAGGGCGAACTCGAGGTGCTGCTCGTGGTCGGTCACCTCGCAACGGCGATGGTGTTCCTGGCTGCTCTGATTGGGGTGGTCGCGGCCTCGACTCGGGCGGAGGGGGGAGTCGATGGGCCAACCGACCAGACTGTCGCCCGGCTCGCCGCATGGGCCTCAGCCGCCGTGTTCGTTCTGCTCATCGTGGGCTCGTACACGAGCGACTACGGCTACATGCCGGGATGGCCGCTTCAACACGGACGCTTCGTCCCCAACATCGGGGTCGAGCGCGAGGCAGTTCACTTCCTTCATCGGATACTCGCAGTGGTTGTCGCGGTGATCGTCGTGTGGGTGGCAGTCCAGATAGTCCGCCGGAGCCGTCTGGAGCTCGTCCGGCGCCTTGCCCGCATTGCAGCAGCGCTCTTCATAGTGGAGATCTTCATCGGTGCCCTGAACGTGTGGACCGTGCTGAACCCGATCGTTGTGATGTTCCACCTCGCCGCAGGAGCCGGGATATGGGCTGCCTTGGTGGCGATTGCGGCCGCAACGAGTCCTGTGATCGAGGAGCTTGGGGCCGCCAAGGGGATGGCCGCATCATCCACTGCCGCAGTTGAGGCCGGCCGTTAGGATGCAGAGCGACATGGCCTCACGTTCACCTGCCGTCGGCATCGACGAGCAACTGGGCCGGCGGCACTCCGGTGACGCCGAACCGCCGGTATATACAGGCCTCTCCGTCCGAGAACGAGTCGCGGCCTATATCGCGCTGACCAAGCCGCGCATCATCGAGCTGCTGCTGGTAACAACAGTTCCCTCGATGGTCGTGGCGGCGAAGGGGTGGCCGTCGACGGCCCTCGTCCTGTGGACCTTGCTGGGTGGCACTCTGGCCGCCGGCGGCGCCAACGCGATCAACTGCTACGTCGACCGAGATATCGACGGGATCATGCCGCGCACTCGGCGGCGACCCCTGCCCTCTCACCGCGTTGCGCCGCGCAGCGCATTGGTATTCGGGACGGTTCTCGGCGCCGTCTCCTTCCTTCAGATGTGGACGACGGTGAACGCCCTCGCCGCGGCTCTCGCACTGGCCGGTCTGCTGTTCTACGTCTTCGTCTACACGATCGGACTCAAACGAACGACGCCACAGAACATCGTCATCGGAGGCGCCGCGGGTGCCGTTCCTGCTCTCGTCGGATGGGCGGCCGTAACGGGAACGCTGGAGCTTCCGGCACTCGCCCTCTTCGCAATCATCTTCTACTGGACGCCGCCCCACTTCTGGGCATTGGCGCTGCGCTACGAGCGCGACTACGCAGCCGCCGGCGTGCCGATGATGCCCGTCATCTATGGCCGGGAGGAGACGACCAAACACATCCTCCTGTACTCACTACTGCTTCTGGCGATGTGCCTGGCCTTCTTCTCCGTCGGACGGATGGGAATGCTGTACCTCGGGTCTGCACTTGTGCTGAACGGCGCGTTTATCTACCTCGCGATCCGACTGTGGCGCAGGCCCGAGCCGCGCATAGCCTGGGACCTGTTCCGGTTCTCGATCTATTACCTGGCGCTGCTGTTCGTGGCGGCAGCAGCAGATCAGTTCATTCGGATCTGATTAGTCAGGTGATCGTGATCGGCTGATCGGTTACGACTTCGGTGTCGGTTGGCCCGGTTCCCCCGGGAACACCCGACTGAGCTCTGGCCTGAACTGTCACGACGATGCCGTCGCCCGATTTCGCCTCATACACGGTGTTTGTCTGTGCCCAGCGTTCAGTGTCAGTAGCGAAACACCGCTGCGATTGGCTCCGCACAGGGCATCTCGTCGCGCTCCACGAGATAGACGGATCCGCCGTGAAGAAGGGTCTGGCGTGTTGCGAGGTCGAGGAGGTCTCCGTCTCCCGGCGACGGGTCGTCATGGACCTCGAGTGCGTCGGCGTCCGCAACGTAGGCCCCCCAGCGGCGCTCACCTTTTGCCACCATGAGGCTTTCCACCCTTCCAGCGTGTGCGCCACGCACCACGTCGAGTAGGGCACAGGATGCGAGTCCGACACCCTCACCTCGGCCGTACTTGTCTTTGGCCTTGAGGAGGGGCTCACGAAAGATCGGATCAACGATCGGGCGGGCGCGTTCGAGCAATTGCCGCGGCGACAGTTGGTCGGGATTCCCCTCGATGCCCTTGTTCACGACGTTCCGGTAGTCGGTCACATGCCGGTACATCGTGATCAGATAGTCGACGGCCGCAACGACTAGCGGCGCGCCGTCCGTAGTCAACATTCGGCAGACTCCGGCGTCGGCGGCCTGGAAGTACCGCTTGATCTCCTCTTTGAGGTCTTCGTCACCCGGCCCATGACCATGCTGCATGGTGCGGCCGCCCACACCGGCCCGCGATGTGGGATGGCGTTGCAGGTTCTTCTTCTGGTAGTCGTCGTAGCGAGTTGCCTCAGCCAGACTTCTCGGTACGTCGGTGATGTCAACCTCCTCGATGCTGTGAGGCGTGGCGCGCATAAGGCGAAGCGAGTCCATGCTCACCGCAAGGATGTAAAAGTGCCCTTGGGTCATCGCGGGAAGCAAGGGGGTGACATGCAGGGTTTCGCCGACGACAACAAGCTCCTCGGCCTCATGTGGGAGCTTCAGCACGCGAAAGAACTCCGGAGCCGCAAATACCGCAAGGCCGTCAAGTTGATGCCGCCAGAACTCGGACCGATCCAGGAGTGCACGCGCAGGGCGAAGGATCCCCCCCGTTTCAGAATTGCCCACGCCCTGTTGAGAGAGCTTCGCCTCAGCATCGGAGAGCAGGTTTTTGTAGCGAAGGATGTTCTGTTCCGCCTCGGGCCCGGCGCGATGCGATGGCTGATAGATCGATACCGCCGGAGCCGATCGAGGGGCAAGGAGGTCGCGGATGTCATCCTGGGTGACGGGATCAAAGGCACTCGTCTGGGCCATCGGGACCTCCTCGAGCCATACCGGTAAACCCGCATCCACCCGGCCGGCAAAACGCTGAACCGTTCGCCGGCCCGGCGGATCAGCACTCCGGTACAAGTTACGCATATGCACGCCGTCTGGGCAATCCTGAAGATTCCAGCCAGGGGCAAGGAACTATTGAGAAGTAGGCGAATGCGTCGGTCGAAGGTCGTCGACGGAGAGCTAGGTGAGCCCCAGGCGGCGATCCTCTTTGGCGGCGAGCCGATCTTCTTCGCGCATCCAGGCGACTACTACGGCGGCCAGCGCCGCCCCCGCAAGGAGCTCGCCACCAACCCACATCACAACGCCGGCGAGCTGCTGATCCGCCAGAGGAGCAGGCCCCCACGACCGCTGGAGCGTGGAGTAGTGCTCGTAAAGAACTCGGTCCGCGGAATACAAAGCCAGTCCTACAAATGCCTGGACGGGCATCGTGAGAGCCACGTACACCACACGCACGGGCCGTGCCAGGCGTGATGACCCTGGATCCAACCCCACCACCGGCCACCAGAACAGGAGGGCTGCGGAGATGTACAGAGCATGTTCGCCGATGTGTACGAGTTCGTTCTCGAGTGCCGCGTTGTAGATGGCCGAGAAGTGGGTGAGAACCACGACGGCCGCCATCAACATCCATGCGACTACCGGCTGCCCGAAGAACTTTATGGGAGGCATCTCTATAAGGGCGCGCAGCCTCCGCCGCAGCCGATCCGATTCGGATCGCAGCGCCAGCGTCACCGGCGCGCCGAGCAATAACAGCGGAGCGGCGAGCATCACCAGGAGCAGGTGCTGCACCATGTGGACCCAGAAGAGCGCTGTGTCAAAAACCGCCGGTGGACCGGACAACGCGAACACAGCCACCCCGATCCCAGCGATGTAGCTGCGGCTGCGCCACACAGACCATCCATGTACCCGGCGCGCCGCTCGTATGTACCACCACGCTGAGGCGGCACCAGCGCCCCAGACGAGCGGTTCGAAGGCCCACTGGAGGAACCAGATACCGGGATCTGGAGCCGGACCGTGCGCCAGAATCAAATGCCTACCTCCCGGCTACCTTCCGGCCGATTCCAGTGCTACTCCACAACTACGGTGCCGCCCATCGCGGGATGCACGTCACACTGGAATACGTACTCCCCCGCGTCCGGGGCCGTGAATTCGTAGGTGACGGTCGTCCCGGTGATGATCTCCCCCTGGAAGATGGGGTTCTCCTGCGCGTCGGCATCGGCCTCGTCTGCATAGATCGCGACGTTGTGCTGGAGTTCATCGCGGTTGTCGAAGGTGATCGAGACATCTTCCCCGGCAGTTAACTCAATGGTGTCGGACGCGAACTGAACGTCCTCCGCGACCATAGTCCCCCCGCTGGCAACCGGGCCGCCCGAGTCACCTGCCGGCGCTCCCTCCTCGGCCGCTGGCGGCGCTGCTTCCGCGTGCTCCTCCGCCCCGATGCCCAGTTGTGCGATCGCGATGCCGATGATCACGGGATAGATCACGACGACGGCCAGCTCAACCATCCCATTGCGTGAGATGTTTGGTCGTGAGGCCAGCACGGCGCAGGCGCCGAGGATGTTCAAGGCAGTCACCGTGGCGACGGCCGTAGCGGCCTCCGCAGGGAGTGCAAGCAGCACACGCGAAAAGCCGAAGGTCAACAGAACGATGACCACGACCGCCGTGACCGGAATCAGAACCGGGAGCGGGACCCTGAAACGTACCTCTCCCAGCATCGGATCTTGCTGGCTCATCACTTCCTCATATCCCAGACTTCGAGTTCACGCTCGAAGTCATCCCAACCGACTTCGTGTCCAACGTCAGCGTCTTCTTTTGCGCTCCATCTAAAGAACATCACCGCGATGACGGACCACAGTAGCAAACCGCCACCGAGCTTCATGAGCAGCCCCGCCATCATCTGATCGGTTCCTGCCGACAGGCCCCACAGCCGAGGCGCCGACTCGTAGAACGAATACAGGGGCCGATCGGCAAACGTAAGAAACGATGCGGGGACCGTGGGAACGACGGACTGGAGGAACAAGTAGAGCATCTTCGCCGGCTCCGAAAGTCGATTGAGCTCCGGAAGCGGCGACACCACAACCGACCACATGACCAGCGCGGCGCCCAAGAGGAACGAGTGAAATGCGAGGTGGAACACCGCGCTGTTCGATTGGAGGTCGACCACCAACGGCCAGTGCATGGCGACCACTGCGCCGTTGAACAGAACGAGGGCGATCAAGGGCCGGGTCAGAACTCGGAAGGCCTTGAAACGGGCCCCCTTCCCCAACAGACCTCTCAGCAGCCATGTAGGCGTGCCGAGCAGCAACAGCGGCGGAATCACAAACGCGAACATCAGGTGCTGGACCATGTGCGCTGAGAACCAGTAGTCCTCCGCAAGCTCGTGGAGCGGCCAGTCCTCCGCGATCAACAGGGCGATCACTCCGAGCAGAAACGACACCTTCTGTCCGGTCGTTGCGATGGGTTTGCCGGGGGCGGCCCGACGCGGGCCCAGGACGGTGACGGCCCACACATAGCCGACAAGCAGCCCCACAACGAGCAGCCACACGTCAGGGTGCGGGTGCCACACGAGCACAGCGGTTGCCTCTTGCGCTGCGGAAATCATCCGCCTGCGATCTCAGGCACCGCGCCGCCGCGCGCGAGGAACACGGTCAACACGATGGCGAAGATGGCAAGAGCGAGGACGAGGCCACTGACGAACAGCCTGCGAAATAGTGGGCTGTCGAACTTGAGATGCATGAACCAGGTCGCAACCAGAAAGAACTTAATGAACGCGAACACCAATAGGAACGGCACGATGATGTCGCGCATGCTGTCGATGTAGTAGATGGCGACCTCGAGTGCCGTGACGATCGCCAGCCAGACCCCAACCACCACGTACTGCCGCGGCTCGGGGTGATGGGCGAGTTCGCCTTCCTCTCTGGGAGCATGTTCGACGCCTGCCTGGGTCATTTGTTCACTCCGCTAGTTGGTGGGGATCAGGTACACGACGGTGAAGATGACGATCCAAACGATGTCCACGAAGTGCCAGTAGAGGCCGATCAATTCCACCTTTCGAGGGCCGTCGGGGTCCGACAGCCTCCCGAACATCGACATTCCGACGAGAGACAACAACATGAAGATTCCAACCGTCACGTGCGCACCGTGGAATCCGGTCATCACGAAGAACGCGCTGCCGAAGGTGCTCGTGGAGAGCTTGAGACCTTCGTCGACGAAAGTCGTGAACTCGTAGATCTGCCCGCCGATGAAGACCGAGCCGAGCATCGCCGTCGCCAGCAGCCATATGCGCAACCCGCGGTGATCGCCCCGTTGGATGGCGGCGAGTGCAAGGACCATCGTCACGGACGACATGAGCAGCACGAACGAACTGACGGACGTATACGGGATGTCGTAGATCTCTTGTGGCTTCGGTCCATCCAGGACACGGTTGCGATACAAGAGGTACGTCGAGATGAGTGAGCCGAAGAACAGGCACTCCGAGCCCAGGAAGGCCCACATCGCCAGCTTGACGTTGTCGAGCCCTGTACTCGTGTGGTGTTCGGGAGGGGCGTGCGCCGCCGCGTGCTGAGAGCTCAATGTCCTTCCTCCGCAGCCGGCTCGAGCACCCATCCGAAGAGACCGAGCATGAGAATCAGCGCTCCCACCCCGATGAGCACCGGCTGGAAGATCACTCCGTATCCCATGATGGGAAGACCGATCGACGCGATGGCCGGGAAGTACGACGGGTCCGGCATGTGGATTCCGTGCCCGGCCTCCTCTTCTTCTTCGTGGGCTTCATCGCCGTTGGCACCCCCGGCGAAGACGCGCGTCGGCTCGCCTTCGGGGGTCTCCACATACTTCTTGTGCCACCAGTCGTCACGGGATACAACGACGGGGATCTTCGCGAAGTTGTACTCCGGCGGTGGGGAGGGCGTCGACCATTCGAGGGTACGGCCGTCCCACGGGTCGTCGCCGGCCTCCTCCCCCTTCTTGCGCGACCTGATGACATTCACAATGAAAACGACGAAGGACAGCGCGATCACAAGGCCGCCGACCGTAGAGACCAGGTTCCACATGTTCCAGCCCATCCCGTCCGGATATGTGTAGTAGCGGCGCGGCATGCCCTGGAGCCCGAGGATGTGCATCGGCGCGAATGCAAGGTTGAAGCCGATGAACATCAGCCAGAAGTGGAGTTTGCCCAGGCCTTCCGACAGTAGGCGGCCGAACACCTTGGGCCACCAGTAATAGATGCCGGCCACCAGACCGAAGATCGCCCCACCGAACAGTACGTAGTGGAAGTGGGCCACGATGTAGTAGGTGTCCGTCTGCTGCGTGTCGTGCGGGACGATCGAGTGGCTGACGCCGGACAGCCCGCCGATGATGAACATCGCGACGAAGCCGACCGCGAACAAGAACGGCGTTGTTATTCGGATCGCCCCGCCCCATAACGTCCCGATCCAGTTGAAAATCTTCACGCCGGTCGGAACCGCAATAAACATCGTCGAGAGAGCAAACGCCGAGTTGGCGACCGGCCCGAGGCCCGCGGCGAACATGTGGTGGGCCCACACGCCCCACCCCATGAACCCGATTGCAATCCCCGCGAAGACGATCGCCGCGTACCCGAAGATCGGCTTGCGAGCGAACGTCGGAAGGACATCCGACACGATGCCCATCGCCGGCAGAATCATGATGTACACCTCGGGATGGCCGAAGAGCCAGAAGAGGTGCTGCCAGAGCAGCGGGTCGCCACCGGCGGAGGGCCTGAAGAAGTTCGCCTCGTAAACCCGGTCGAACATCAGCTGGAACAGCGCTACGGCGATGACCGGCATCGCGAAGAGCAGCAGGAATGTGGTGACAAGGGTCATCCACACGAAGACCGGCATACGCATCAGGGTCATCCCGGGAGCGCGCATGTTGATGATCGTGATGATGAAGTTGACCGCTCCGGCCAGCGAGGCAACTCCCAAAATCTGAAGGCCCAGCGCATAGAACGTCATCCCGTCCCCGGGTAACTGCGTCGAGAGTGGTGCATAACCGAACCATCCGCCGTCCGGCGCGCCGCCGAGGAAGAAACTCGAGTACAGGAACAGGCCCCCCAGGAGGAAGACCCAGTAGCTGAAAGCGTTCAAGCGTGGGAAGGCGACGTCGCGCGCTCCGATCATCAGCGGAACGAGGTAGTTCATCAGCCCCACACCCAGAGGCATCACGACGAGGAAGATCATCGTCAGACCGTGCATCGTGAAGAACTGGTTGTACGCCTCCGCGCTCAGAACTTCGCCGTTGGGCTGCGCGAGCTGCGCGCGAATGGCCAGCGCCTCAAGTCCGCCGATGATGAAGAAGGCGAAGGCCGTGACGCAGTACATGATCCCGATCCGCTTGTGATCAACGGTCGTCACCCAGCTCAACCAGCCGGTTGCACCGCTCGGCCGCGCGAAAATCCCACGCCTCGGCGCGACTACCGTCGCCATGACTTCACTCCCCCAGCTCTGAGTCCGTCCATCATTCCAACGATTGCAGGTATTCGATCAGCGCGTCTATCTGGTCCGATGTGAGGTTGAGGTTCGGCATCTTGGCGCCGGGCTTCACGCCGGGCGGGTTCCGGAGCCACGCGCGGAGATTCTCCTCATTGTTCTCGAAGATGGCTCCCGCGAACATGCCGCGTTCGGAAAACCCGCCCAGGTTGGGTCCGAGGCTCGGCTGTTCCTGGGAGGCTTCAACCGAGTGGCACGCCGAACACGGCTGGCCTATGTTGTCGGCTCCGTTCACGAAAAGATCGGCCCCGTCGAGACCACCGTCGTGTTCCTCGGTCGTTTGCATGTCCTCGACCCACGCGTCGAACTCTTCCTGAGGTTGCGCGATGACCCGCAGCCGCATGTTGGCGTGGGAGAGGCCGCAGTACTCCTTGCACTCTCCTAAGTACTCACCCGGACGGTCGGCCTGAAGGAGTTGAAACTCGGCGCGCCCTGGAACCACATCCTGAGCTCCCATCAGGCGCGGCACCCAGAAGCTGTGGATGACTTCCTCTGTCCCATCAACGGGGTCTCGCACCTGGCCCTCGAGCCTCACTCGTACGGGCTGCCCGACGGGAATGTGCAATTCATTGGCAGTGGTGATGCCGAGCTCCGGATACCTGTACTCCCACCAGAACTGATGGGCGATGACCGTCACCTGCATCGATCCCGGCCGTTCCTCCGCCAGGTCGAAGATCGTCCGCACCGTGGGAACCGCGATGCCGGCCAGAATCAGAGCTGGTATGGCGGTAAGCGCGACTTCGATCTTTGTGTTGCCGTGGAACTGCTTCGCCTCGCGCCCCGGCTTATGCCGGTACTTCACGACGGCATAGATAAGAACTCCTTCGACGACAAAGAAGATCACGGCGGCGATGGGGAAGACGATGTCCCACAGGCGATCGGCCTCGCGGGCGCCGAGCCCTTCGGGCTTCAACACGTCTTGCGGCGCGTCGGGTGCGCACGCGGCGACCAGCAAGGCAAACGTCGCCAGTACGAGGCCGAACAGAATGCGAGACCTGCCTTTTCCGGGAGTTCCCATCCAGTCCTTGTTCCGTTCGAACTTGGCTTCGACGCCGTCAGCATAAAGGAACGAAGGCCGGTAGCCTGCTCGATATGGTGCCTTGGGACGAGGTGGAAGGCGCTCACAAACGCTCAAAGTCCCGCCGGCTAGTTCCCGCGTTGGTTGCAGCAGCCTTCTTGATCGGCGTCGTCGTATTCGGGCTCGTGCGCCCTGCTCCAGACAGTGCGACGGCACCGGGCCGTCTCGTGGAGTTCGAGTTGCCTCGTCTGGACGCCCCCGGAACGGTCGCACGTAGCGATCTCAGCGGTCGCCCCGCGATCCTGAATTTCTGGGCTTCGTGGTGTATCCCGTGCCGCAGGGAGATGCCGCTGTTCGAGCGAATGCATCGGCGCTTCTCCGACGAGCTGACGATCGTCGGGATCGATGTCAAGGACGCGGAGGTCACTGCGAAGGAATTCGTAGAGGAATACGAGATCACCTACGACATCTTGAGAGACCCCGAAGCGGAGCTGGCCGGGCAGCTCAACGTAGACCCGCTGCCACAGACCTTCTTTATGGACGCGAACGGTCGTCTCAGCGGTGATCCGGTGCTCGGTGAGATCTCGGAGGAGGAACTGCTGGCGAGGATCGAGGGTCTGCTGAACGAGGCGGGATCGGGGTAATGGCCGTCGAGGGAGTTCGAGAACGCCGCATTCCGGGCGCCCTCCTCGGCATGATGCTGTTCATCGCCTCAGAGCTGATGTTCTTCGGCAGCTTGTTTGGCGCCTACTTCACGATTCGGGCAGCCACCGACCCCTGGCCTCCGCCGGGGACGGCCGAGATAGCCGTACTGCGCACCGCCTTCTTCTCTCTCTTTCTCATAGCCTCGTCGTTCACAATCCAGCGGGCGGTGACCGTCCTACGAACTGACGACGTCGCCGGGACGATGAGATGGCTGGTGATCACCATCACTCTCGGGTTGGTCTTCCTCGGTGGACAGGCTTGGGAGTACTCAGAACTCGTCGGCGAGGACTTCGTCATCTCCACGAACCAGTTCGCCACTCTGTTTTTCACGATGACCGGCTTCCATGGACTCCATGTCGCCGGAGGTCTAGTGGCAATCGGAGTGGTGTACGCCTCGGCTCGAGGGGGCCGAATCTCGGCTGCCAGACATGGAACGGCGGAAGCCGTCTCGTACTACTGGCATTTCGTGGACGTCGTCTGGATCTTTTTGTTCGTGACCTTGTACGTCCTCAAATAGGGCGCGGCCTACCTCGAAGTTTCATTTACGCTGGTCAGACATGGACCAGCAGCTGGAGGACACCCCGTGGCCGGACAAACCCGGGGCGGGCAACAGCAAAACAAGCCTAAAGTTCTATGCCGGCGGAGCGATCATCGTCGTGACGGTGATCGGCCTTGTGTTGTGGGCTACCACCCGGCCCGGTTCCACCGCCTTTTACCTCACCACCAGCGAGGTCTCTGACCGGGGGCCCACGACGGGAGCCGAGGAAGTCCGGATAAACGGCAACGTCGTTGAGGGCACGGTGGACCGCCGGGGCCTCGAGACGACCTTCGCAATCACGGACGGAGACACCGATGTCACGGTGCTAACAGACCGGCCGCTTCCGGACGCCTTCCGTGACGACGCAGATACCGAGGTCGTGGCTCGGGGGTCCTTCGACGGCGAGATCTTCAGCGCTTCAGAGGTACTCGCAAAGTGTCCCTCCAAGTTCAAAGCCAAGGCTTGAGCTCGGCGCGCCGGCCCACACCCGCCGGACTCGCGCTTCTGTCTGCTGAAAACCGCGGATACCGCGGTTCTGAGCAGACAGAAGTCGGCGGCAAGTCCGGGAGCGGCACGTGAATTCGCTTGCTGCCCTGGGACGCCCGTCATTGGTCGCTGCAGCGATCGTGGCGCTCGCGGCCGGGGCGTTGTGCACGCTCGGCGCCTTGCGGCGGCGCAGCGAGCTCACCAAGGCCGGCGTCAGGGCGATGGTTGCCACAGGCGTTCTGGTCACCATCGGGATGGTGGCGCTGTTACATGCACTCCTCGTTCACGACTTCTCCCTCCAGTACGCCGTCAACTACTCCTCCCGCTCGCTCAGTTTCCGGTACACATTCGCAGCGTTGTGGGGCGGCATGGAGGGGTCCCTTTTGTTCTGGACCTTCCTCCTAACCGCCTTTGCTGCAGTTGCCCTGATCCGGGCGCGCGCCCGCACCGACCGCCTCGTTGCGTGGGCGGGCGCCGTCTTGGCGGGAGTGGCCGTCTTTTTCCTCGCGCTGCTTGTGGAACCCACCGATCCCTTCACGAAAGTGGCCGACGTTCCCACGGACGGCCAGGGGCTGAACCCGCTGCTTCAGTCTCCGGGCATGCTCATACACCCACCGCTGTTGTACGCCGGATTCGTGGGTTTCTCGGTGCCGTTCGCGTTCGCGATGGCCGCTCTGTTCTCAGGGCGGTTGGATGACTCGTGGTTCACGTCCACACGGCGATGGACGCTTTTCGCGTGGAGTTCGTTGTCTATCGGCATCGTCCTCGGAGGGGCCTGGGCCTACACGGAACTCGGTTGGGGCGGCTACTGGGCTTGGGATCCGGTGGAGAACGCCTCGTTCATGCCATGGCTCACGGCGACTGCATTCCTGCATTCTGTGGTCATCCAAGAGAAGCGCCGGATGTTCAAGGTCTGGAACGTAGTCCTGATCCTGCTCACGTACGTGCTCGCCCTCTTCGGCACGTTCCTCACTCGCTCCGGAATCCTCTCGAGCATCCACACCTTCACGGAGAGCACAACGGGGAAATGGTTTCTGCCGTTCCTTGGCTTCATGTTGATCGGCGGGTTGGTAGTTGTAGTGGCTCGCGGGGAGCGGCTTAGGAGCGAGAACCGGTTCGACTCTTTGTTGTCGCGCGAGTCCGCTTTCCTACTGAACAATGTGCTGTTCCTCGCTGCGGCCTTCACCGTCCTGTGGGGAACCATGTACCCGATAGTTGCGGAAGCGTTCTCTGGAGTTCGGCTGTCGGTGGGACCACCCTTCTTCAATTCGGTCTTCATCCCCGTCGCACTCGCAATAGTGGCGCTGACCGGCATCGGACCCCTGATCTCGTGGCGCCGGATGAGCAGAGGAGCCTTCTTGAGGGTGGTGCAGATCCCGCTGCTGGCCGGAGCGGGGGTCACGCTCGTCGTCGCGGCGATGGGCACGCGCAGCGCGGGCGCACTGCTGGCGTTCGGTCTGTGTGCATTTACGGCCACGGCGATCGCGGGTGAGTTCGTGCGCGGGAGCCGCGTGTACAGGACGCGCGGCGCCGGCTGGCGGGAGGCGCTCGGACGAACCCTCATGCGTAATCGCCGCCGGTACGGCGGCTACGTCGTCCACCTTGGTGTGTTGTTGATCGTTTTGGGCCTTGCGGGCGCAGCATTTCGCACCGAGAGCCAGGCGCTTGTTCCGGTGGGCGACTCGATGAAGATCGGCGAGTACACACTTGTCTACGAGGGACTGGATCGTGGCTCGACGCCCGAGAAGGAAGTCAACGCCGCCCAGGTCGACGTCTTCAGAGGTGACCGCCAGATCACCACGCTGCGACCGCAGCTGAACTTCCATTTCGCTCAGGGCCAGCGACAGAGCGAAGTTGCCATCAGGACGACGCCCGTCGAAGACCTCTATGTAGTTGTGACGTCACTCGACAGAGACGGGGCGGCCGGGCTCCGGGCCTTCGTGAATCCGCTCACGTGGTGGATCTGGGCCGGCGCCGCGGTGATGCTCTTGGGCATGGTCGTCATCATGAGCGGTGGAGCGCCGGTACCTCAGAGAAGTCCTGGGGCGCGCCGCCCCGCCTCCGAGCCCGCGGTGGTCACACGATGAAAGCAGGGCTGTTCGCGCTGACACTCGCGGGAAGTTTGTTACTGACGCAGGTGGCGGCAGCACAGACTCCGGAGGAAAGGGCAGCGCGCCTGTCGCAACGAATCATGTCGCCCTTCTGCGACGGCGTCACACTTCACGACTGCCCCTCGAAGGAGTCCGACGAGCTCCGTGCAGAGATCGCCGGCATGGCACGCGAGGGGATGACGGACGCCCAGATCCTGAATCGTTTGGAGGCCGAATACGGGCCGGGCATCCGAGCAACACCTAAAGAGGGGGTCGCATGGGTCACGCCGGCGCTGTTCGCGATGGCGGGTTTGGCCCTGGTCGTCTGGCTGGCCAGGCGATGGACACCCTCTGAGAGAGAACCCGCAGCCGGAGCAGATCGACCGCGCATCGCCGACTCGGACCGTGCTCGGGTTCAAGCGGAGCTGGCGGCGTTCAGGGATGAACCGTGATGGAAATCGTACTGATCCTCCTTTTCATCACCGTCGCAGGGATCTACATCTCAATCCCCCTTGTGCGCGGGGCGCGGCCGGAGGCTGATTCTGTTTCAATCCGGCTGGAGGAAGCCGGAGCGCGCAAAGAGGCTGCGCTTGGCGCCCTTGTGGACATTGAGAACGAACGGCTTATCGGCAAGCTGTCGACGGCCGACTTCGAGATCCTGCGCGACGAGTACGAAGCCGAAGCTCTCGCCGCTCTCAAGGAACTCGACGCAATCGAACGGGGTGAGGCCGATGATGACGAGTTCGAAGCGGAGATAGCTGCGATTCGAGCTCGAATGGAGTGTCCCGAGTGCGGGGGGCCAAGAGTTCCGGGAGAGGCATGCAGCAAATGCGGTCACGAATCCTGAAGTTTGCCCTGGCGGCTGTGGCAGCGCTGCCGCTGATCGCCGGGCCGGTCGAGGCCGCGGAGAAAGGAACGATCACCGGCGAGGTTTTGCGCGGCGACTCCGATAGAGGTGTGCGTGGGGTTCGGGTCGTGTTGACCCAAGCGAGCGAACAAGGCAGCGAGCCCAAAGTCAAACGCACTACCACCGACCGGCGCGGACGCTTTGAGTTCGACAAACTTCCGACGGGGGACGAGTACCTCTATACGCTCACCGCCAACTTCCGGCAGGGGTACTACGGAGGTGCCGTTCGACTTCCATCGGACACGGCCGAGCCTCCCGTTGTGGACACCACGTTGCGAGTGTGGCCACCGACCGACGATCCCGACGTAATCGTCGTAGAGCGGGATGCCATGTTCCTGTCATTGTCGGATCGAGGCGTTGATGTAATCGAGTCGGTCATCGTCATAAACAACTCGAACCGCGCCTACATCGGACGGGGCGGAGGAGGAGACGAGGGACCGCGTCCCACGCTCGGGTTCTCAGTACCCGACGGAGCCGAACTACCGGACTTCCCGCTTGTCGACTCGAGCATCGATGTGCCGGGGGCGACCGAGAGCGACTTCGGCTTAGCCATTACCGCAGCCGTTCCCCCTGGAGAGAGCACCTTCACCTACACCTACACGATCCCTGGGAGCGCCGGTATCTTCGACATCAATCGTGCAGCGCTGTACCCGACTCTCAACATGCTCGTGCACGCGGAGCCGCCGCTCACGATTCGCAGCAACCGGCTCGTTCCCGACGAACGTGTGAGGATCGGAGACCGAACCTACGAACGGTGGGCGACAACGGACACCATCGAAGGGGGCGACCGGCTGCAGGTTCAGGCCACCGCGGAGGCCGAAGGCGGCGGACTGAACATCGGAATCGGAATCGCTGCGGTGCTCGCAGTTGGGTTGGTCGGTTTCGCTTTCATGCGGCGACGCGGCCCCCGCCCCGTCGAGGGATTGACCGCATACGGCGGACATCCCGTTGCCGAGACGCGCGACCATCTCTTGTCGCTCATCGCAGCGCTCGACCTTCGCTATCGAGCAGGAGATATCTCTGAACAGGAGTGGTCGAAGCGGCGTGCCGAACTCAAGGAGAGGCTGGCGAACCTAGCTCAGCCGGAGCCGACGCTGTGAGGCGCGGCGCGTGCGAGGCGGCGTTCGGGCGCGTCCGAGTTCGGGCATGATCTCCGCGGCCTCCCTCACGGTTGCGTTCGGACGCACTATTGCTCTCGACGGGGTCGATCTCGATGTAGCAGCCGGTATCACAGGGCTCTTCGGGCCGAACGGCTCCGGTAAGTCGACGCTGCTGCGCGTTATTGCCGGGCTGCAGCGACCGACGTCGGGGTCGGTTGCGGTCGAGGGGCAGCCGCCGTCGCTGAGAGATGAATCCTTTCGGCGGCGGATCGGGTACTCGGGCCACGCGGCAGGGCTCTATTCACACCTAACCGTCGCCGAGAACCTGGAGCTGTTTGCAGGGTTGTACGGCGCGCCGGCGGCGCGCGTCGACGATGCGCTCGCGGCAGTGGGGCTGTCGGGACGGGCATCGACTTATGCGGGCGATCTGTCTGCGGGACTCAAGAGGCGAGCATCGGTAGCGCGGGCGATCGTCCACGACCCGGATGTGCTTCTTCTTGACGAGCCCTACGCAAACCTCGATGACGATGCATCGGAAATGCTCTCGACCGCCGTGAAGGAATGGTGCGCGCCCGGGAAGGTGGCGCTGATCGCAACGCACGGCGCCAAGAAAGTGAAGGCCTATGCCGACGGCGGGATCATCCTGCGCGATGGGCGAGTGGTTGTGGCGGGCAGATACGGCCCCCGGAAGCGGTCCACCGTGAGGCGGTCGTGAGCTCCATTGCTGCGCCGCGCGCAGAGCGGGGGTGGGTGGCAAAGACGGCAGTATTGGCCCGCAAGGACATACGCATCGAATTGCGGACGCGCGACACCCTTCCCCCGATGCTGGCGTTTTCGTTCGCGGTGACTCTGTTGCTCGCGTTCACACTCCCGACATCCGGCCGACTCGAAGCTCCAACCTCTGTGGTGGGTGTGGGGGTAGCACCGCTGGCCGATGTGCTCGCCGGATTCTTCTGGGTGACCGTGCTGTTCGCGGGGCTGATCGGGTTCGCACGAACGTTCGAGGTGGACCAGCAGGAGGGCGCGCTCGACGTTCTTCTGCTCCTTCCGCTGGATCGGACGGGTTTATTTTTTGCGAAGGCGGCGGCGAACTTCATCTCGATCCTGCTCGTTGAGGCGGTTCTCCTGCCTGCCTTCGCCTTGCTCTTCGGGGTCGACCTCGTGTCGTCACTGGGTCCGATGGCCGTGGTGGTGTTGCTTGTGAACGTCGGCTTCGTGGCGATCGGGACTCTGTTCTCGGCGCTCGCCGCCGGAACTCGCAGCCGGGAGCTGATCCTGCCGATCCTGGCGCTGCCTGCCCTGGTGCCTGCGTTCATCGGGGGGTTGGAGTTGTCTTCGGACTTGTTTTTGGGCGGGGGGTTCGGAGCAGTGACGGAGCAGGGTTGGTTCGGAATCCTGCTGGCGTTCGACGTAATCATGACAACGACGGGCGCGCTGGCTTTCGAGTTCGCAATCGACTAACCGGCGCGCCCCCGCGCCGCCGCCGCCGCAACGCTTCGCTGTGTGATCTATCTCACAGCACACTGGCTTGGACGGCGCGACAACGTCCCTTATGGGCAGGATTCACACCAACGACCGAGGCGACGCTGCTCTAGCGCGGATAGCGGCCAATCAGTATGGGCTCTTCACCTCGAAGCAGGCACGCGAGGTCGGCATCGAGGATCACGGGATCGGGCGGCGCCTGAGGAGCGGCCTGATCGTACGTGAGCATCCGACGGTCTACCGCTATTCGGCAACGCCGAGTTCCTTCAAGCAACAGCTGAAAGCGGTGACGTTGTGGAAGCCGGGTCAAATATGGGCATCGCATCGAGGCGCGGCAGGGTTCTGGCAACTCGACGAAGTTCCAGAGGGGACGATCGAGGCAAGTACGTCGTGCAACTTCCGGACGACACGCCCGGACGTCATTGTTCATCGGATGACCGGGGTGCCGCGCAGGGACATTGCAGAGGTAGCCGGAATCCCGATGTCGACTGTGCATCGAACGTTGATCGACCTCGGCGCGGTCGTGGAGGCCGATGTCGTGGAGCTTGCGCTGGAGTGTGCGTTGCGCCGGCGAATGACAAACCTCGATCGGCTCATGAGACGTCTCGAGGAAGCATCCGGACGCGGCCATCGAGGATTGGGCGTTCTGCGACTCGTCCTCGAAGGCAGGGATCCCCTA
>OCZV010000264.1_pt1 | contig 19289 bp, 20 predicted proteins | sample 1539051 | NCBI WGS metagenome assembly OCZV01 (sample SAMEA3113581, study PRJEB22503) | soil metagenome
CGCTCGATGAGCGAGCGTCCGTCGAGGGTGACGGGGAAGCACGGTGAGAGCGAGCCCAGGGCCCGAGCGGCCCGCCGCCGGAGGCGGCAAGAGCGGGACACACAGCGTCGGAGCCCGAGCGGCCCGCTGCGAAGCAGCAAGAGCGGGAAGCAATGAGCTCGGCGTCGGCGCCGCCCGCTGCGGTGGTCGTTCCCGTCAAGGCGTTCACCGCCGCCAAGGTGCGGCTCGCGGGGACGCTGGACCCGATCGAGCGGGCCAACCTGGCCCGGCGGATGGGCGAGGTCGTGCTGACCGCCGCCGCCCCCCTGCCGGCCGTCGTGGTGTGCGACGACGACGAGGTGCGGGCGTGGGCCCAGGCCGCCGGCGCCCGGGTGGTGTGGTGCCCGGGGCGGGGGCTCAACGGTGCCGTGGCCGACGGGGTGGCGGCGCTGCGCGCCGACGGGGTGGCGACGGCAGTCGTGGCCCACGCCGACTTGCCGCTGGCCAGCCGGCTCGACTGGCTGGCGGAGTTCCCGGGCGTGACGCTGGTGCCGGACCGCCGGCTCGACGGCACCAACGTGCTGGCGGTGCCAACCGACGCCGGGTTCCGGTTCTCCTACGGCGCCGGTTCCTTCGCCCGCCACCGGGCCGAGGCCGCGGCGCTCGACCTCCGGGCCCGGATCGTGCGGGACGACCGCCTGGCCTGGGACGTCGACGTCCCCGCCGACCTGGCTTGGCCGACGATGGTCGGTCCGGCAGAACGTCCGACCGTGGTCGGTCCCGGAGACCGTTCGACGGCAGGCCAACGGGCGTGGGCCTGAACCTGCCGACCCCGGCCAGCGCGCTGGCGATCGCCGCCCATCCCGACGACGTCGAGTTCGGCTGCGGCGCCACGCTGGCCAAGTGGGCGGCGGCCGGCTGCGTGGTCCACCACCTGGTGTGCACCGACGGCTCCAAGGGCACCTGGGACCCCGACCCGGACCTGGCCGAGCTCGTCGCCCAGCGCCAGGACGAGCAGCGGGACGCGGCCAAGGCACTGGGCGCCACCGGCGAGGTCGTGTTCCTCGGTTGGCCCGACGGCGAGCTGGCGTCGGACCAGCGCCAGCGCTGGCAGATCGCCTACTGGATCCGGCGCCTGCGGCCGGAGCTGGTGCTGGGCCACGACCCGTGGAAGCGCTACCGGCTGCACCCCGACCACCGCCACGCCGGGTTCCTCGCCGTGGACGGCGTGGTCGCCGCCCGCGATCCCCACTTCTTCCCCGAGCAGTCCATCCCGCCGCATCGTCCCACGGCCCTGCTGCTGTTCGAGGCCGACGAGCCCGACCACGTCGAGGAGGTCGGCGACGAGGACGTCGCCCGCAAGCTGGCCGCCCTCGAGTCCCACCGCAGCCAGCTGCGCTCGACCATGTTCGTCGACCTGTCGTCACCCGAGGGCGAGGAGCAGCTGGCCGCCTTCCGGGCCCGGGTGCACGAGCGGCTGGTCGCCGATGGCCAGGTGGCCGGCGTCCCCCAGGGCGAGGCGTTCAAGGCCATCACCGACCTGTGAGTGACGCGGAGGAGAGCATGACGATCGACCAGCAGCTCGCCGAGTCGTGGCTGACCAGCCTGGAGACCAGCGCCCGCTTCGACGCCGGCTGGGTGGCGGAGGCCGTCGCCTGGCTGGTGGACGGACCAACCGGGCCCGCGCCGCAGCGGGTGATCGACGTGGGCTGCGGCGCCGGCGGCGCGGCGTGCGCCTTCGCCGGCGCCCTCGGTCCCGGGGTCGTGACGGGGTGCGATCGCGATCCCCGGCTGCTCGCCATCGCCCGACGCCGGGCGTCGGACGCCGGGCTCGACGGCCACATCCGCTGGCTCGGCGCCCGGGTGGACGCGCTGCCCCTCGACGCCGGATCGGTCGACCTGGTGTGGGCCTCGGGCGTCGTGCACCACCTGCCGGATCAGCAGGGGGCGATCGACACGCTGGCGAGGCTCCTGCGGCCCGGCGGGCGGCTGGCACTGGTCGAGGGTGGTCTGCCGCTGCGGTGCCTCCCCTTCGACATCGGCCTGGGGCGGGTGGGCCTCGAGTCCCGGCTGGACGAGGCCCGGAGCCTCTGGTTCGCCGACATGCGCGATGAGCTGCGCGGGCCCGCCCTCCCCTACGGCTGGCCCGAGGCGCTGCGCCGGGCCGGGCTGGTGGACGTGCGTGCCCGCTCGTTCCTTGCCGAGCTGGCGCCCCCGCTCGACGACCTCGGGCGCCAGATGGCCGAGCGACACCTGACCTCGGCGCTGAACGAGCTCGGCGACCGCCTGGCGGCGGACGATCGGGACACGCTCACCCGGCTGCTCGACCCCGACGACCCCGCCCACGTCGGTCGGCGCGACGACCTGATGGTCACGGCCGTCCGCACGCTGAACGTCGGCACCGCGCCGGTGGCGTAGGTGGCTTAGGCCGAAGCCGGCTCGTCCCGGTGGGCGGTCGGGCGCCGCCGGCCGGTCTTCTCGGGGCGGGTACGGCACTTGCCCGTCCACGGGAGGCCGGGCTGGCCTTCGCGCTCGGAGCCGGACTCGGCCTGTGGGAACGGTCGGTCGTCCTTCGCCCAGGTCGTGACGACGGGGAGACGTAGCCGTCACCTCGGCCGTCGGCCGGGCGTCGGCTCGGCCGTCAGTTCAGCGACGGATGGACCGGGAAATCGGCCAGCATCGAGACCCGGCCGCCCTGGCGCCGGAGCACCGAGCGCCACATGGTCTCGGGATCCGGGGCGAACACGTCGTCGGCGATCGCGTCGACCACCAGCCAGGCGCCCTCCGCCAGCTCGGTCTCCAGCTGCCCGGAGCCCCAGCCTGAGTACCCGGCGAAGAACCGGATGCCCGCCACCGCAGGCGAGAGCTCGGCGGGCTCACGGTGCAGGTCGATGGTGCCGACATCGCCGACGACCGGCGACCAGCCGGGGATGTCCCCTGTCCCGCCGTCACCGCCGCCGCTTCCCCCAATACGGCTGCGGGCCAGCGCCAGCACACCGTTGGGCTCGACCGGCCCACCGAAGTAGAGGACCGACGGAGCGGCCGCCAGATCGGCCCACTCCTCGAGGACGGCGCCGACCTGGAGGTCGCTCGGCCGGTTGAGCACGACCCCGAGAGCGCCCTCGACACGGTGCTCGATCATCAGCACGACCGTGCGGTCGAAGTTGGGGTCGCCGAGCATCGGTTCGGCGATGAGGAGCTTGCCAACGATGGTCTGGGCCGGAGTCACCGCCCCCAGCATGCCGCGGGCGAGGGTTGCTCGCAGGACGCGGCGCCGCCGCGGCAGGAAGCCCACCGCATGGCAGCAGAATCATCCTCATTCTCGGGAAGTGCTTGACGCGGCCGCAACCCGCGGACGCTGGTGCTGGCGAACCGGCGCGGCCCCAGCCCCCATCACCCGACCCCACCCGCGGCACCACCCACCTCCGCCGCCACCACCGCAACGCCGGCCACACCATCACACCCCACACCGCCCAAGCCCGCAGCGGCAGTTCGCACTGGTCAGCCCAACCCACCCTCGACAGCCTCTTCACCTGACGGCTTCACTTGAGAGCCCCATGGCCGATGACCGCAGTGTGCTGCCCGACGGCTCCTACGACGTCCTCGTCGTGGACGCCAGCCGCCACGGCGACGACGGCTCGCTCGGCGTCGAGGTGACCATCGTCGCCGGCGCGGCCAAGGGGCAGGTGGTGTCGCTCCGCACCGCCGACCTGGCCGGCACCGATCCGCTCGAGCTGCTGGGGTCCCCGGCCACGCTGACGGTCACGGCCGGGGAGCCGACGCTGCGGCTCGAGCCGTGAGCCCTATCCGTCGACCGCTTCGCGGAGCCGTCGAGCGACCGCCGCCGCCTCGGCTTCGTCGCCATAGCGGGTGCGGGGCCAGAAGAAGCCCCGCAAGCCGTCCTTGCGGTTGCGGGGCACCACGTGCGTGTGCAGGTGCGGCACGCTCTGGCTCACCCGGTTGTTGATGGCCACGAACGATCCGGCGGCACCCAACGCACCCTCCATCGCGCCCGCCAGGCGTTGCGCCCGCTCGAAATACGGTCCCACCCGCTCGGCGGGCAAGTCGGCCAGCGTCTCGACGTGCACCCGGGGCACCAGCAGCGTGTGGCCGGGGAACAGCGGCCGCGCGTCCAGGAACGCGACGACGAGCTCGTCGTCCAGCACCACGTGGGCGGACTGGCGGCCGGCGATGATCTCGCAGAACTGGCACGGGCGCTCCGGCATGGAGCCAAGAGCGTACGGGTCCCTGGCCGGCCGCGACGCGGCCGACCCGCCTTCCAACCATCCGCGTCGCCACGCCGGCGGTCGGCTTGACTGGCCGTCGGTGACTCGTCCGTCGTGACTGGGGGTTCCGTGACCGCTCACCCCGACACCGTCCGCACCTATGTCCTCGACACGTCGGTGCTGCTGGCCGACCCGTGGGCCTGGCGGCGCTTCGCCGAACACGACGTGGTGCTCCCGCTGGTGGTGCTGACCGAGCTCGAGGCCAAGCGGCACCACCCCGAGCTGGGGTGGGCGGCCCGCGAGTCGCTGCGGATGCTGGAGGACCTACGCGTCCGTCACGGATCCCTGCTCCGGCCCATGCCGGCCAACGACGAGGGCGGCACGCTGCGGGTGGAGGTCAACCACACCGAGATGGCCGGCTTCCCGGCGGCACTGACGCACGACACCAACGACCACCGCATCCTGGCCGTGGCCCGCAACCTGGCGGCCGAGGGACGCAGCGTCGCGGTGGTGACCAAGGACCTGCCCCTGCGGTTGAAGGCATCGATCGTGGGGCTGGACGCAGACGAGTACCGCAACGAGCTGGCGGTCGACACGGGATGGAACGGCGTCGTCGAGCTCGACGTCGAGCGGGCCGTCATCGACGCCATGTTCAGTAACCATGTCGCAGACCTGGCCGAGGCGCGGGACCTGCCCTGCAACACCGGAGTCGTCGTCCACGCCGGCCCGCAGCAGTCGGCGCTCGGGCGGGTCCACGACGACAAGCGCCTCCACCTGGCCCGCAGCGACGGCTCGCTGTTCGACGTTCGCGGCCGGTCGGCCGAGCAGCGCATCGCCATCGACCTCCTCGCCGACCACGATGTCGGCATCGTGAGCCTGGGAGGACCGGCCGGGACCGGCAAGAGCGTCCTGGCCCTGGCCGCCGGGCTGGACGCCGTGCTCGAGCAGCGCACGCACAACCGGATGATCGTGTTCCGGCCCATCTTCGCCGTCGGCGGGCAGGACCTCGGCTACCTACCGGGCTCGGAGGCCGAGAAGATGATGCCGTGGGGCGCGGCGGTCACCGACGCCCTCGAGGCCATCGCCGGATCCCAGGTCATCGACGAGGTGTTCAACCGGGGCCTGCTCGAGGTGCTGCCGCTCACCCACATCCGCGGCCGCAACCTGACCGACAGCTTCGTGGTCATCGACGAGGCGCAGAACCTCGAGCGCACGGTCCTGCTCACCGCCCTCAGCCGGCTGGGCCGGGGCAGCCGGGTGGTGCTGACGCACGACGTCGCACAGCGCGACAACCTGCGGGTGGGTCGCCACGACGGCGTCATCTCGGTGATCGAGACCCTCAAGGGCCACCCGCTGTTCGGCCACGTCTCGCTGACCCGGGCCGAGCGCAGCCCGGTGGCGGCGCTGGCGACCCAGGTGCTCGACGGCGTACCTCACTGAGCGAATCGCGCGGCCGACGCAGCGCCGTTTAGCCCAATCGCAACATGGATCGTCTCGGACGTGTCATCTGAGTCACTAGGGTCACGGTCGCTGACAATCAGCGTGGCAGCCGGCCGCAGTCCAGCGGTCGGGACCGCTGCCACTACGACAGCTTCATCAAGGGGGGTCCCATGAGTAGACGCACACGTGGGCGGAGATTGGCCATCCTGCTGGCCGCCATGAGCCTGTTCGCCGCCGCCTGTAGCGACGACGACGACAACGGCGCCGCCGCCGAGGAGGATGGCGACGAAGAAGAGGCCGCCGGCACCGGAGGCGGTGAGGAGGCCGCCGGCACGCTGGGCGAGGTTCAAGACCGTGGCACGCTCAACTGCGGTGTCAACAACTCCGTCCCCGGCTTCGGCTTCGAGACCGAGGCGGGGTTCGAGGGCTTCGACATCGACTACTGCCAGGCGCTGGCCGCGGCCGTCCTCGGCGATCCCGAAGCGGTCGAGTACATCGCGCTGACGCCCGAGCAGCGGTTCACGGCGCTGCAGGCGGGGGAGATCGACGTGCTCATCCGCAACACGACGTGGACGTCGACGCGCGATGGCGCGGAGGGCGCGGCCTTCACCACCACGACCTTCTACGACGGGCAGGCGATGATGGTGCCGAGCGATGCGGGCGTCACGAGCATCGACCAGCTCGAAGGCGCCACGATCTGCCTGACGGCGGGGACGACGACCGAGCAGAACCTGGCCGACCGCATGGCCGACATCACCCACACGCCGCAGACGTTCGAGGAGAACGCGCAGGTCCAGGACGCCTTCCTGGCCGGGCAGTGCGACGCCTGGACGTCCGACGCGTCGCAGCTCGCCGGCATCCGCTCGAACTGGCCGGATGCCGAGGGTGGCCCCGAGGCGCTGACCATCCTCGACGAGATCTTCTCGAAGGAGCCGCTCGGCCCGGCCGTACCTGACGGCGACAGCGAGTGGTACGACGTCGTGAACTGGGTCGTGCTCGCCACCATCGAGGCCGAAGAGCTCGGGGTCTCTTCGGAGAACATCGACGAGATGCTCCAGAGCGAGGACCAGGCCGTTCGCCGCCTCCTCGGGCAGCCCGCCGAGGGCGACGAGGGTACGGCCGTGGTCGATCACGGCTTCGGCATCGATCCCGACTCCACCGTCGACGTGATCCGCGCCGTGGGCAACTACGGCGAGATCTACGAGCGGAACGTCGGGCCGAACACCCCCCTCCAGCTCGAGCGCGAGGGCACGGCCAACGCGCTGTGGACCGAGGGTGGCTTGCACTACTCCCCGCCGTTCCGCTGATCGGTGAGTGACGTGACACGGGGGGCGGCCGGTCCCGCCCCCCGTGGCCGCCGTGGTCGCGATCCGACAGGGCGCCGCGGCGTCGCCGCGGTGGTCTTCAACCTCCGCGTGCTGCGCGTGGTCGGTCAGCTCGCGGCCATCGCCCTGCTCATCGTCGTCGCCGCCTACCTGAGCGACAACTACCAGGCGAACGCTCGCGACCGAAACCTGCGAACGGGCTGGGGCTTCCTCGACGAGCCGACCGGCTTCAACATCGCGTTCTCCGACTTCCGTTCCGGCCAACCCGTCCGCGACGCGCTGTGGGTGGGCGTCAAGAACACGGCCGTGTCGGCCGTCGTCGGCATCGTCCTGGCAACCGTGCTCGGGATGCTGGTCGGCGTCCTGCGGCTGTCGGGCAGCTGGGTCGCCCGCAAGGCCGCGACGCTGTACGTCGAGGTGCTGCGCAACGTCCCGGTGCTGCTCATCATCCTGTTCACCGCAGCCGGACTGCAGACGCTGCCGCGCATCGACGAGGCACAAACACTCGGCAGCTTCGCGGCGATCTCCAACCGCGGGATCAGCGTGGTCTCCCCGGTCGCCGGCGACACCCTCACTTTGTACGCGGTGCTGCTCGGCGTCGCGCTGGCCGGCGCCCTCGCCGTCGCCGCGTGGCGGACCCGCATCTCCGACGCCACCGGAGCCCCCCACCACCGGGTGCTGTGGGGTGGTGGGTTGATCCTCGTCGTGGCCGTCGTGGGCTACTTCGCGCTCGGCGGACCGGTCACCTTGTCGCGCCCCGAGGCTGGCGGGCGGTCGATCGCGGGCGGCGCATCGCTCAACATCCCGTACGTGGCACTGACCGGCGCGCTCGCGCTCTACCACGGCAGTCACATCGCCGAGATCGTGCGCGGCAGCATCCAGGCGGTGCCCCACGGCCAGGCCGAGGCGGCCACGGCCATCGGCCTGAGCGACTTCCAGCGGCTGCGCTTCGTCATCCTGCCCCAGGCCTTCCGCATCGCCGTGCCCCCGACCATCAACCAGTACCTCAGCCTCACCAAGAACACGTCGCTGGGGATCGCCGTCGCCTACTCCGACGTCGCCGGCCTGGCGTTCCGCCTGACCGGGGCCCGGGCGCCGGCGCTGCAGATGTTCGCCATCGTCATGGCCATCTACCTGATGTTCTCGTTGACGACCTCGCTGCTGCTGAACGTGTTCAACCGCCGGATCCAACTGGTCGAGCGCTGATGGAGCCCGTCGTCGAGATCCCCGGCGCTCCCCCCACCGTCGAGCCGCTGCCGATCCCGAGCCCGGTCCCCACCGGCCGGCCCGAGGTGCACCTGACCCCCCGGCAATGGATGCGCCAGAACCTGTTCGCCACGCCGTCGGGCTCGGTGCTCACCGTGGTCTTCGGCGTGGTGCTGGCGTACGGCGCGTACCGCCTCGCCTGGTTCGTGGCCATATCGTCGGACTGGGAGATCATCCGCAGCAACCTGCGGCTCTTCATGATCGGCGGCCGCTTCCCGGTCGACGAGGCGTGGCGGCTGTGGGGGGCCCTTTACATCGTGGCCGCGCTTGCGGGCCTGCTCAGCGGCGCGATCGTCGCCCACGCCGAGCGGGAGGCCCGAGCCGCGGGCCGAGCCGTGGCGCGCCCGGGCCGCTGGGACTGGCTCCGGCGCTACTGGCCGGCCCTCGCCGCCCTCGCCGTGATCCTGTCGCAGACACGCACGTGGCCGCCGACGCTGCTCACGCTGGCGGGCTTGGCGATCCTGGTGGTGACGCGGTGGTTGGGCCGCCGGGGCGCCTGGCTGGCCCGGTTCACTTGGCTGGCCCTGCTGGTGGGCGTCGTGGCTGCCATGCAGCTCGTCTCGGGCTTCGGCGGGGTCGGCACGGGCGACTGGGGTGGGCTGCTCCTGACGGTGTACGTGACCGTGGCGGGCATCGCCCTGTCGTTCCCCTTGGGGGTCCTCGTGGCCCTCGGCCGCCGGTCGTCGCTGCCGGCGCTGCGAGGCATGACCGTCACCTACATCGAGCTGATCCGCGGTGTCCCGCTCGTGGCGCTGCTGTTCATGGGCCACTACGTCGTGCCCCTGCTCTACCCGAACACGGTCGAGCCACCGGCCGCCCTCACCCGGGCCCTCATCGCCGTCACGCTGTTCGAGTCGGCCTACATCGCCGAGACCCTGCGGGGCGGGCTCCAGGCCATCCCCCGCGGCCAGTACGAGGCGGCGCAGGCGCTGGGGCTGGCCCCCTGGAAGGTGACGCGCCTGATCGTGCTGCCCCAGGCGCTGCGGGCGGTGATCCCGGCGATGGTCGGCCAGTTCATCAGCCTGTTCAAGGACACGTCGCTGCTGGCGATCCTCGGGTTCTTCGAGCTGCTCGAGGCGGCGAGGAACACGACTGCGCAACCCGAGTTCCTCGGCCTGCGCCTGCACACCGTGACCTTCACCTTCGTCGCCCTGATCTACTGGGCGGGCTCGTACACCATGTCGCGAGAGAGCCGGCGAATCGAGCACCGGCTCGGGCTTGGAGAACGTCGATGACCAGTTCCTTGATCGAGGCGGCGACCGTGGCCGGTGGCACCGGCGAGCCGATGATCGAGTGCGTGAAGGTCGAGAAGTGGTTCGGCGACTTCCAGGCCCTGCGCGGTTGCGACCTGGTCGTGGGCCGCCAGGAGGTGGTCGTTGTCATCGGCCCGTCGGGGTCGGGCAAGTCGACGTTCATCCGCTGCATCAACCGGCTCGAGCAGCACGACCGGGGTCGCATCGTCGTCGACGGCATCGAGATGACCAACGACCTGCGCAACATCCAGGGCATCCGCCGCGAGGTGGGCATGGTGTTCCAGTCGTTCAACCTGTTCCCTCATCTCACGGCGCTCGAGAACGTCGCGCTCGGTCCCCGACAGGTGCGGCGCATGCGCAAGGCCGACGCCGACAACCTGGCGCGCGAGATGCTGGATCGAGTGAAGATCCCGGAGCAGGCCCACAAGTATCCCGGTCAGCTCTCCGGCGGCCAGCAACAGCGGGTGGCGATCGGCCGGGCACTGGCGATGCAACCGAAGATCATGCTTTTCGACGAGCCGACGTCGGCCCTCGACCCCGAGATGATCGCCGAGGTTCTCGACGTCATGAAGGAGCTGGCACGCGGGGGGATGACGATGATCGTCATCACCCACGAGATGGGCTTCGCCCGCGAGGTCGCGGATCGGATGGTGTTCATGGCCGACGGTGAGTTCGTCGAGGCCGGCACGCCCGAGCACTTCTTCCGCAACCCCATCGAGGAGCGCACCAAGCTGTTCCTCAGCCAGATCCTCTGACCGGCGCTGCCGACGGCGTAGAAAGGGCGGATGCAGCCGAGGCCGCCGGTCTACGGGCTCGACATCGAGACCGACACGTCGGTCGACGGCCTCGACCCGGCCGTCGGCGGGATCGTCACTGTGGCGCTGTCCGGCCCGGACGGCGACGACGTGTTCGACGGACCAGAGCCGGCGATGCTCGGGGCCCTCGACGCACGCCTGGCCGCGCTGCCGCCCGGCGTGCTCGCCACCTGGAACGGCGCCCACTTCGACCTGCCGTTCCTCGCCGACCGGGCGGCGCACCACGGGGTGGCGCTCGGGCTGCGGCTCACGCTCGACCCCCGCATCCCCTCGCGGCGCGACCCGCTACCCGGTCACGACGGCGCCTACCGGGCCTGGTGGCACGGCCACCGCCACGTCGACGCCTACCAGCTGTACCGAAGCGACGTGGGGTCGGTCCTCGGGATCTCGTGCTCGCTCAAGACCATCGCCCGGCTCGTGGGGTTGGCACCGATCGAGGTGGACCGGGCCCGGATCCACGACCTGACGCCCGAGGCGCTCGCCGCCTACGTCGTCAGCGACGCCCGCCTGGCCCGGTTGCTGGCCGAGCGCCGTGCCGACGCCGGGTATGTGACGAGTCGGTCGCAGACCGAAGCCATCAGGGGCCGGCGGGTGGGGGTCGGGCCGGACTGTCACACCCCCTCGGTAAGGTCGCTTCCAACGGGTTCGTGATCGCCCCCCGGCGCCGTCCGGTGCAGATCGCCTCTTGCACGGCATCTGCAACACCGGAGGCGTCCGATGTCCCCGCCCAGCGCACCCCCGCCCGATCTCTCCCTCGCCGACCACGCCGCCGACGCCGACGCCACCCTCGCCGGCTACGGCACCCGAGCGCCCACCGCCGCACTGCTGCGTGTGTCTGCGCCCGACGCTCAGCCACCGGGTGAGCTCGCCTGTTACCCGATCGACCCTGCCCACCCGCTCGAGCTGCTGGTGGGGTTCGTCGCGCCGCCGCACTGGCGGGCGCTCGGCGTGTCGACCTGCGGCCTCGGTCATGCCATCGCCGCCGATGGCCGAGTCGTGCGCCGGGCGGGGTCGCCCCAGGTGCGCGCCACCGTGCTGATCGACCGCTCGGGTGACGGCACCGGCCTGATCCGCCGGGGAGACGAGCTGACGCCCATGCCCGGTCGGCCCGACGGCCTGGTGGCAGACGCCTGCCGCCGGGCGCTGGGCCTCCCCACCGCCCCGCCCCCTGCGACCACGGTCGGGCTGTGGACGCTCTGTTGGCTCGACCGGGTCGTGGACGCGGCGTTGTCCGGCTCCGGCTCCGGCGGTGCTTGCGCTGGTGGTGCGGGGGGTGGCGGTCCCGGCCTAGGCACCTGGCGGGACGTGACGCGCCTCCATCCGGCGACGTCGATCGTGTCCCGCTGGTCGGCGCCCGACTTGAGCCCCGACCCCGATGCGCTGGCCGACGCCGCCCGGGCGTTGGCCGACGCCTGGCCCTGGGCCCGCCTGCGGGCCGACCCGGCGGTGCTCGACGTACCGGGCCCCCTCCCCGATCCCACCGAAGCCGCCTGGATGGACGCCGGCATGTGGGCCCGGTGGGTGCTCGCGGCGTTCCCCGCGCTCGACGACCTGCTCGACACCGCCGCCACCCTGTTGCCGCCCAACCTCGCGGAGGCCGTGCACCAGGTGGTCGAGGCCTCCGCCGACGAGGCGGGAGCCTCCGGCCACGGTGCCGCGCATGAGCCAGGCGGCCCGACGTGAGCCCCGTCCCTGCGTTGCCGTCCGGCTCGATGCCGACCGTCGCCTGTTGGCGTGTCCGTGCGCCGCCCCGTGTCGCTACGGCAGCGGGAAGGCCGCGGCGATCTGGCGGCGCTTCGGTCCGTCGAGCGTGGCCCAGTCGTAGACGGAACCACCGATGGCGCCGGTCGCGCCCAGCTCGGCCACGAAGCCCGCCAGGTCGGCGGCGGTGGTGTCGTCGGCGATGCCGCCGATGGGGTGCACGTCCGCCTCGGGATCGCCGAGGTGGCGGCGCAGGCGCTCGACGTTCTGGCCGGTGTAGGCGGCGCTGTTGCGATAGCCCGAGTCGGCCCGCCGCTCGGTCCAGTAACCCATCGGCAGCCACACGTCGTAGTACCCGGCCAGGTCGCGCCAGGGGAAGTCCGGCCACAGCCCGGGGTTGACGACGTCGGTTTGCACGGGGGGCAACACGATGGCGCCCAGGGCATGGGCGGCTGCGTCCCTCGCCAGGCGCCGGGACAGCTCCACCAGCCGGGCCGAACGTTCGTCGGGGTCCGTGACGCCGTCGGTCCACTCGATGTCGACAGCCAGCCCGTCGAAGCGATGCCCGTCAGCCTCGAAGTCGGCCACCGCCCGCAGGTGCGCGAGGTCGCGATCGACATCCGTGAACCGGGGCAGGTACCACCCCACGACGCGCAGCCCGCGCTCGTGGGCACCCGCCAGGAACGCGCCCACGGCCTCGTGGTCGACCACGTCAGGTTCGCCGCCGTCGTCGAACGCGGCCTGCAGGTACAGCGTCCGTACGCCGGCCGCGGCCATGGCATCGAGGTCGTCGAGATCGACGGCGGCGCGCACCTCGGACGTGCTTGTCGCCAGCGCGTGCGGAACGAAGTCGTAGACGTCGACCCAGGCGCCCTGGCCGGCGTAGACATCGACGTCGCGTGCCACGCCCCGGCCGATCCCGACTCCGCCGCTGCCACCAGGCCCGTCGCCGGCCGGGCCGGCCACCACGGCGACGAGCTGCGCCAGCGCCAGGGCCGTCACGCCGACGACCGCCATCGTGGCCGCCACCACTGTCGGGCGGGGGCCGGCGAGCATGGCCAGCAACGTAGCGGTGTTCCCCGCACAGGGTGGGGATCCATCACCATCAGCGTCACCGCTCATGGGATTTCGGGGCCCGGGGCCCGCGGTGCGGCACCGGACGGTTGCCACGATCTACGGTGGCGGGCGACTGGGGAATCGATCGCCATCGGCGCTGGGGAGGGCCTTGGACAGCTGACATTCGGTCCGGATGTTGCGAAAGCATTGCGATAGTGACAAACTCCTTTCACCAACCGCATAGGTCGGCACGCGCTGGGGCGCCCCTGGTTGCAGTTCCCACCCTCCCCCTGGCTCTGGCGCGCACCGTGACGGAAGGAGTCTCCCACTGATGCCCGAGCGGACGGATCACCCTCCCAGTAGCCAGGACGACGCCAACGACGAGCGTTCGGGCGGCACGGCCCGGCGGGCCGTCATCGGCGGCGTGCTGGGGCTTGCTTTGCTCCTCGGCCCCGTGGCCCTCGCCACCGTCGTTCTTCCCGACGGCGGCGGCGACGATCGCGTCGAGGCCGCCGGCGACTCGCAGACGTCGCTGATCAACTCCCGGCGCCTGCCCGACTCGATCGACGCCGACAAGGCCCACGGATTGCAACTGCGGCGCATCACCACCACCACCGCTCCCCCCACCACGACCACCACGGCGCCGCCCACCACGACGACCGAGCCTCCGCCGCCTACCACCGAGCCGCCTCCCCCGCCGACGACCGAGGCTCCGCCACCGACCGACCCACCTCCGCCGCCCCCGCTCGACAACGGCGGTGGCCTCGGCGACCCCAACAGCTACGCCACGTGGGACGCACTGGCACAGTGCGAGTCCGGCGGCAACTGGTACATCAACACCGGCAACGGTTACTACGGCGGCCTGCAGTTCTCGCTCAGCTCCTGGCAGGCAGTGGGCGGCACGGGCTACCCCCACGAGCACTCACGGGAGACCCAGATCGCCATGGGCCAGCGGCTGTACGCCTCGTCGGGCTGGGGCGCCTGGCCGGCCTGTACCTCCCAGCTCGGCTGGCGCTGATGACCGTTACGTAGGCACAGCCACCCAGTCTGGGGGCAGACGAAGGCGGCGTCGCTGGGGTTGCGCCGCCTTCGTCGCGGCCCGGGCTCAGGTGGTGCGCGGACCTGCAGTGCGGGGCGCCGCGCACACGAACACGCCGGTCTCCTTGCTCACCCGCATGCGCCCGCCGCCCTCGGCGAACCGGCGGCGGACGGCCGCCACGACCCGTTGGCGCTCCTCATCGCTGGCGCCCTCCACCGGCGGGGCGGAGGCGAGGTACGCCACCACGTCGTCGGGATCGGCGCAGTCGAGCCAGTCGTCATAGTGCCGCCACTCCACCGTCTCGAAGCACGACCGCAGGATGGGCTCTCCCGCCTCGACACCGAACGCCGCCACGGTGGCGTCGACCGGGTGCCAGCCCAACACCTCGGTGCCGATCTCGCGGAGCTCCCGCAGGTGCTCGCCGCCCACGGTCCCCGCCACCAGCGCCCCGTCGGGACGAAGCACCCGCGCCAACTCGGCGACGGCCCGGGCGGGATCGGGGACGTGGTACAGCATGTGGTTGGCGACCACGACGTCGAACGTGTCTCGATCGAAGGGCAGGGCCTGGACGTCGGCGACGCGGCCGTCCACCTTGCGGTGCCGGCCCAGGCCACCCACCCGTTCGACCGCCTCGGCCACCATGCCGGGGGACAGGTCCGTGAGGGTCAGCTCCAGCCCGCTCGGCAGGTGCGCCGAGGCCTCCGCCCACAGCCAGCCGGCACCGCAGCCCACCTCCAGCACCCGGGAGCGTGACGGCCAGGCGATCTGCTTCGCCACCCAGGGGAACCAGGCGACCGCAGCCGTGCCGTACTTGACGTGGAGGCTGGCGCGGGCCGCGAGCCGCGTGCTGTCGCCGTACTGCACGTCACGCAGGTAGGCCTGGTCGCCACCCGCGAAGGCGTCGCCTCCCCCCATCCCGACGACGCTACTAGCGGTAGAGGCGCTCAGGAGGTCTCGAGCACCGACACCACCTCGTCGGTGACGTCGGCTTCGGTGCGTTCGAGGCTGATGGCCACGATCCGGACGATCGACAGCAGCGCCAGCCACGCCCCGAACAGCACCCGCTCGGGGCCCAGCTCGGCGACGAGGGGATCGACCACCGGGCGGATCCCGCCCGCGGTCGCCGCCGCCACCGTGAGCATGCGCGACAGCACGTCGACGCTGTCCGGCGCCACGGCGCCGTCGACGGCCAGGCGCTCGAGCAGCTCGTCGAGGTCGAACGCCTCGTCGGTCTCGGCCACCATGCGCCGCAGCGCCACGGCGGCACCGTCGAGCAGGCCGCCGGCCACCGCCTCGGGCCCCAGCTCGCCGATGGCGTCCCGCAGCACCAGGGCGGCCTGTCCCGGCTCGTGCTCGAGCACCTGGGTCTCGAGCGCGTCCCTGACGACCGCGTGCAGCAGCATGCACGCAGCCTAGGGCGAGGGCTCCGGGCACCTAGCGTGTGGTGATGCGGGAACCCCTGGTGGTCGAGTTCCACGAGGACCGGCGTGACGCTGTCGTCGACAGGATGACCGACATGGCCTCCCAGCAGGCGGGCTGGTTGAACTTCACTCCCGGCCTTGACATGGACGTCCCGCCCCCCGTCCGCGGCCCGCTGGCCGCGCTGTTGGGCAGCCGGGGCCCGACGGTGCCGCTGGCGACGTGGACACCCCCGCGGGGTCGTGACCCGGCGACGGCCGGCATCGAGCATCCCGAGGGACCGCAGGCGGTGCGGCTGCTGGCGGAACGGGGGGCCCCGGTCCCGGCGAGCTGGCGGGTGCTGCAGGACCATCCCAAGCGGGGACTGGTCGTCGCCGTGGTGGGCGGCCAGGACCGCGCCGATCTCGACCGCGCCCTGGTGTGGCTGCTCGCCGCCACCGGCTGCCTCTGCCCCTGGCCGCGTACGGGCGAGTGGCGGGCGCTCTGCTACACGCCGTGAGGTCGCCGGCGTTCGGGCGTCAGCTGCCGACCACCTTCTCGGCGGTGTCGCGGGCCCAGCGGTAGTCGGCCTTGCCCGACGGCGAGCGCAGGATGCGCTCGACGATCACCAGGTGCTTGGGCGCCTTGTAGCCGGCCAGGCGCAGCTTGCAGTGGGACGCCAGCTCGTCCAGCGTCGGCTCGGCGCCCGGCGCGGGCTGCACCACGGCGGTGACGGCGCTGCCCCAACGCTCGTCCGGCACGCCCACCACCACGCAGTCGTAGACGCTGGCATGGGCCTTGAGCGTGGCCTCCACCTCCTCGGGGAACACCTTCTCGCCCCCGGTGTTGATCGAGACCGATCCCCGGCCCACCAGCTCGATCGATCCGTCGGCGGCCACGGTGGCGACGTCGCCGGTGATGAGCCAGCGTTGCCCGTCCCGCTCGACGAACGTGGCGGCCGTCTTCTCGGGGTCCTTGTAGTAACCGAGGGGTAGGTGCCCCCCGGCAAGCACGTGGCCCACCACCCCGGATCCCGGCGCCACCTGGTTGCCGTCGTCGTCGACCACGATCGTCGGCTTCGCGTGTGCGTTGAACCGCACCGGGCTGTCACCGGCCGGCCGATCCTGGGCCGACATCCGCATCGACACCTGCGTTCCCGCCTCCGACGAGCCGAAGCCGTCGGCCAGGCCCACATGGGGCGGCAGGGTCGCGAACACCCGCTCGCGCGTCCCCGGCGACATGGGCGCGCCACCGTTGGAGAACGTGAACAGCGACGGGACGTCGTAGCCCCCCGCCCGGTCCCAGGCGTCGAGCAGCGGGCGGGCCACGGCATCGCCCACCACCGTGAGGCCGTTGACCTTCTCGCGCTCGACCGTGCGCCAGACGGCGTCGGGGTCGAGCGAGCCCGGCATGAGCACCACCTTGCTGCCGCAGAACAGCCACCCCAGCGAGGTCCACTGGGCGGCGGCGTGCATCATCGGCGCCAGCGGCAGGAAGCAGATGGGGTGCTCGGCGATGCGCCTCGGCAGCTCGTCGGGTCGCTCGACGATGCCGTGCAGGCGCATCGGGTCGCCGCCACCGATGCAGGCGTAGAAGGCGTCGACCTGGCGCCACACCACGCCCTTGGGCATGCCGGTCGTCCCACCCGTGTAGATGATGTAGTGGTCGTCGCTCGACCGTGCGATCGCCGGCCGGTCGGGCGATGCGGCCGCGAGGGCGGCCTCGTACTCGGCGCCGGTGACCAGTGTGAAGCGCACCGCCGGCAGATCACCGGCTACGGCCTCAACCGTGGGTGCCAGGGTGGGTTGGGTGACGATGGCGACGGAGTCGCTGTTGTCCAGCAGGTAGCGCAGCTCGTCGGTGACGTAGCGGTGGTTGACGTTGATGGGCACCGCCCGCAACGTGAACGCCGCCAGCATGGCCTCGACGTACTCGGCGCAGTTCTCCAGGTAGAGGGCGACGTGGTCGTTGGACCCGATGCCCCGGCCGGCCAGGTGGCTGGCCAGGCGCCGGATGCGCTCGTCGAGCTGGGCGTAGGTGCGGCGTTGGTCGCCCACCACCAGCGCCTCGCGGTCGGGAACGGCGTCGGCCGCCATCTCCCAGATGTCGGCGAAGTTGAACGTGCCCGGCGCCCTGACCATCAGGCCGACAGCATGGCAGAGCTATCCGTCGCCATGGGCGGCCACCCAGCAGCCCTCGAGGTGGTCGTCGACCACCCCGGCGGCCTGCATCAGCGAGTAGGCGACCACCGGGCCGACGAACCGGAAGCCGCGTTTGCGCAGGTCCTTGGCGAGCGCCGTGGACGCCGGCGTCATGCTTGGCATCTCGGCGAAGCTGCGGAAGCGGCTGGCGGGCCGCTCGTCGGGCCCGGGCGCATGCGAGAACACCAGCTCGACCAGCGACTCGCCCTGGTCGTGCAGGGCCACGACCGCCCGGGCGTTGGCAATGGTGGCGTCGATCTTGGCCCGGTTGCGCACGATGCGGTCGTCGGCCATGAGCCGGGCGACGTCGGCCTCGTCGTAGGTGGCGACCACGTCGGGATCGAACCCGTCGAACGCCTGACGGAAGCCGGGGCGTTTTCGCAGGATCAGCAGCCACGAGAGCCCGGATTGGAACGCCTCGAGGCTCATCAGCTCGAACATCGCCCGTTCGTCGTGCAGCGGACGGCCCCACTCGCGGTCGTGGTACTCGATGTAGAGCGGGTCGCTGTCACCCCAGGTGCAGCGCAGCTTCCCGTCGTCGCCCACCCGTAGGTCACCAGTGGACGCAGTGTCTGTCGTTGTCTCAGCCATGGGTCGGACAGTAACGACGGGGTATGACGAATAACGGCGGGCTCGGCCGCTGATCCGCCCTGACCACTCCCCTAGCCACGTGCGTTGCCGGTGAAGGCCCACGCCGCCAGGCGCACCGAGGGCACGTGCATGATCCCGCCCTCGCTGCCCACCAGCTGGCCGTCGTCGCCCAGTCCCAGCACCTTGCCGGGGCCGAAGCCCGCCACGATCGACTGGGTGTACCGCAGGTTCTGCACCGGGCCGACGATCCTGCCCTCCTCCACGAGGAACAGGCCATTGCGGGTCAGCCCGGTCACCACCTGGGTCTTTGGATCGAGGATGCGGTTGTACCAGAGGTCGGTCACCAGCAGTCCCCGCTCCAACTGGCCGACGAGCCGGTCGGGCGGCTCGTCGCCCCCGCCGACGAAGAGGTTGGTGGCGTAGCCGCCGAACGCCTCGGACCCGACCGAGTGCCCCGTCGGCTCCACGCCCGCCAGGCGGGCCGAGCGGCGATCGTGCGTCAAGCCGGTCGAGACCCCGGCTTGCACCAGGTCGAGACGGCCCTTGGGCGTGCCCTCCGCGTCGAAGCCGGTGCCCAGTGCCCGCGGATCGGTGGCGTCGTCCCAGATGTCCACGACCGCGTCCCACTGCCGCTCGCCGAGCTGCACGAACGACGTCCCGTCGGCGTGCGCCTTGCCGTTGAAGCCCATGTAGGCCGGGTACACCAGCGCCGAGGCGACTGCCCGCGGCTCCATCACGACCTCGTAGCTGCCGGGTGGCAGCTCCCTCGGCTCCCGGCCGGAGCCCGCCTTGGCGGCGGCCCGGGCACCGCAGGCGCCGCCGTCGAGATCGCCGAGGCGGACCGAGGTCGCCTGGGCGTAGCCGTCGGCGGTGTCGCCGCTGGCCCCGTCCCCGGCACCGGCGGCCCCGGCCCCCGCGGCGCGGTGGATGCCGTCGAGCTGCGCCGTGGTCGAGATCGGAAGAGCACACGTCTGAACTCCAGTCACCTTGTAATCTCGT
>OCZV010000265.1_pt1 | contig 19284 bp, 25 predicted proteins | sample 1539051 | NCBI WGS metagenome assembly OCZV01 (sample SAMEA3113581, study PRJEB22503) | soil metagenome
GGGTGGTGGGCGGTGGCGGCGTTCGTAATGCCGCTGCTGCTTGCACGGCAGATGTTCTTCCGCACCCGCGCCCTCGAGGAGGCCACTTCCGAGCTCCAAGACCGCGAGGTCGTCCTCCGCGCGCTCTCCAACCGGATGGCCGAGGAGCGGCAGGACGAGCGGAAGCAGATCGCCGGCTACCTCCACGACGATCTCGCCCAGGTGCTCTACCGCATGGCCCTGCACCTCGACATCTCCGAGAAGCAGCTCGAGAAGGGGAACCCCGAGAAGGCCAGAGAAGAGATCGCCTCCCTCCGCGAGTCCCGCGACAGGGCCATGCAGCTGATCCGGGCCCTCATCCGAGACCTGCATCGGTCACCGCTAGGCAGGGCTGGGCTCAGGGAGGCCCTGAGCTCGTACGCCCAGGAGGTCGAACGCGACACAGGCGTCCGCATCCGCACGCACCTCGATGACGTGGAGATGGCGCCTCCCGTCCAGCTCCTCTGCTACCACGTGGCCCGCGAGGCGGTCATGAACGCGATCAAGCACGCCGAGGCTGGCTCCATCGCCATCATGCTCGAGCCCACCGCCGACGGCGCCCGGCTCCGGGTGGCCGACGACGGCAAGGGCTTCGACGTCGAAACCGGTGAGCCGGAGGGGCACTACGGCCTAACGATGATGAAGGAGCGGGCGCAGGTCGCCGGCGGCGACTTCAGGATCGACAGCGCCCTGGAGCAGGGCACGACCGTCACTGCAGAGTTCCCCACATCGTGGATGGTCGAGACCGACGGGCGTCCGGGACGGGCGGCCGAGGCGGGCGCTCGGGAAGGGCCAGCATAGCCGCGGCCAGGAACACGGCCGCACCCAGCCACAGCACCAGGTCCCCCCCGCTGACCACCTCGCGGAACGGCGCCCGCATGGGGATGACGTCGCCGAGGAACACAAGTTGGTCCTCACCGGTGGCCAGGTGGTGCTTCCCGCCGGGTTCGGTCGGGACCGAGGACACGGAGCCGCCCACCTCCCGAACCGCCGAGCCCGACACCGGCATCCCCTCGTTCAATGCGATCGGGATCAGGTTCAGCACCAGGCCGGCCAGGATCAGCGGCGCCGCGCGCAGCCGCCAATTGATCGCGGCCACGGCGATCAGCACGACGTACGAGATCAGCAGCACTGCAAACGGCAGATAGCGGGCCGTCCCGGTCTCGGCCACAGGCACCGGCAGGATCTGCAGCACCAGCCCGACCGGGAACAACCACCACAGCGCCACGCGGACGTGCGCGATGTTGCGCAGCGATCCGCCGAAGCCCCACCCCAGCAGCAGGCCGATGACGAGGAACGCGGCCGCGACGAGCATCGCCGCCATGATACGGACGGGCTCGCGGACGAAGCTGACGGGCGTCTGTACCATCCCGTCCGCCGTGAGCTCGCGACCCTTGGAGCCGAAGGATCCCGGCCTCAGCTTCGGTGGCGGCGCTCGGGCAGTCCTGCCGCTCACCATCGCCGTGGCCGGCTTTGGGATCTCTTACGGCGTGCTGGCCCGCTCGGCCGGCTTCCCCCCTCTGGCCGCGGTGGTGATGTCCGCGACGACGTTCGCCGGCTCGGCGCAGTTCGCCTCAGCCTCGATCCTCGAGGGCGGCGGCGCTGTGGCCAGCGCCGTCACCGCGGCCGTCCTGCTCAACGCCAGGTACGGGCCGATCGGCGTCACCGTAGCTCCCGTGATCGAAGGGGGATTCTGGCGCCGGTTCCTCATCGCTCAGCTGGTCGTCGATGAGTCGTGGGCAATCGCCCATCGTGGCGATGGGCGCTTCGACCTCCGCCGCCTGATCGGCGCGGGCCTGGTCCTGTACGCGGCATGGACCTCGAGCACGGCGGTGGGCGCGCTCGGAGGCGAGTTTCTGGGCGATCCGAACGTCCTCGGCCTCGACGCGGCGTTCCCCGCCCTGTTCCTGGCGCTGCTGTGGCCACAGCTCCGAAACGCTCGAGCGATCGCGGCCGCGCTCCTGGGCGCCGGCATCGCTTCGACCCTGATCCCGGTGGCCCCGCCCGGCGTCCCGATCGTTGCCGCCAGCGTGGCCTGCCTGGTCGGCCTGCGCCGATGACCGCAGCCTGGGTCGTCGTCGTGATCGTCGGCCTCGCCACGATGGCCATCAAGGCGATCGGCCCGGTGTTCCTGGGAGGGAGGCCGCTTCCGGGCCGGGTCCAGGCTGTGGTGGGGCTCCTGGCGCCGGCCCTCCTGGCGGCACTCGTCGTGACTTCAGTCCTGGCCGCCGGGCGGGACCTCGTCCTCGACGAGCGCCTGATCGGGATCGCCGCGGCAGTCGTGGCGTTGCTGCTCCGGGCCCCGATCCTGGTGGTCGTGGTGGTGGCCGCCGCGGCCACAGCGGTGGCCAGAGCGGTCGTCTAGCGGCGCCCCGGGTAGGCTATCCGCGTGAGCGATCAACCGAGGCCCCGCCCCGAGATCGTCACCCCGGGCGGCGAGCCGATCACGCGCGAGGAGGGCGAGGGCGAGGGCGTCATCGCCCACCCCGCCAAGCTGCTCAGGATCGCCTCGATGATCCGAGAGCTGGTCGAGGAGGTCCGCGGGGGCCGGATCGATGACCCCGGTCGGGACCGCCTGGCGGAGATATATCGGTCCTCGGTCGACCAGCTGAAGGACGCGCTGTCGCCCGATCTCCAACAGGAGCTGAGCACCCTCATGGGGCCGCTGAACAACCCGGCCAGCGAGTCGGAGGTACGCGTTGCCCAGGCGCAGCTTCTCGGCTGGCTCGAGGGACTGTTCCACGGCATCCAGGCCGCGCTGTGGGCCCAGCACATGCAGGCCCAGGCGGCCCTCCAGGAGGTGCGGCGCCGCCAGCTCGGCCCTGGGCAGATGCCCGGCCAGCCGGGCCAGCCGCCCCAGGACCCCCAGGGGCCTCCGGGCCAGTACCTCTGACGCGCGCGTGCGGGCCCTGCACCTCGTCGCCGGCTCGGCGATCGTAGGGGCGTTCGGCCTGGTGACGCTGTGGGGCCTGGTTACCTGGATCGTGCGCCGAGGACCGGGCCAGGCGTTCTGGTGGGTGATCGGCTTCGTCCAGGGAGCCGTCCTACTGCAGGCGTTGGTCGGCGTGATCCTGCTCCTCATCGGCGGACGCGCCACGATCCTGCACATCGTCTACGGGGCGGTGTTTCCGGCGCTCGTCCTTGGCGTGGCGCACGTGCTGGCCCGCGAGGCGTTCGCCCACCGCCCGTGGGCGCCGTTCGCCATGGCCTCGTTCTTCTGCTTCGGCCTGACGCTCCGGGCGCTGATGACAGGGCTCGGCGTCGGATGAGTCCTGGTCCCTGGTACGCTTCAGCCCGTGGCACGACGAAGGGGACGACCACCGCCGAGACGCTCGGCCGGCCGGCGGCCGGTCAGCGCAGCCGACCGCGCCAAACGCGCCGAGCGGGCCGGTGCCCCGAAGGAGGACACGCTCCAGGTCGAGGGGACCATCGTGGAGGCCCTGCCGAACACGATGTTCCGGGTGGACCTCGACAACGGCCATCGGGTTCTCGGGCACATCTCCGGGAAGATGCGGAAGCACTACATCCGGATCCTGCCGGGTGACCGGGTCACGCTCGAGCTCTCGGCCTACGACCTGACCCGGGGGCGGATCACGTACCGCCACCGATAGGCCACAAAAACGGAGCCGCCGAGGCCCGAAGACCTCAGCGACTCCGGGACGGTTTGTACACCATCCCGCCGCCGCCCGGCAACCCCCTCGACGGGTTTTGTCACTCTTTCGGTCTGGGCGGGCGTCATGGGGCCGTGATAGAAACAGGCCGTGAACACGCAAAGCCTTTCAGAGAGCAACGCGATCCTCGAGGCCGCCGCGGAGCGGACCGAGGTCGGCGAGGTGATCGCGTCCCCGCCCGCCGAGCTTGCGGCCGGCTCGGGCATCACGAACCGGCTCAGCGTGGCCAGGGCGGTCCGGGCCCTGATGTCGCGGGGGCGCATCGCCCAGGAGGGGAGCCGCTACCGGCTCCTCGACTCGCGGCCGCTGGAGCCAGGCGAGCCGGCCACCGTCCGCCGACCCTCCCGGCGACGTCGAGCCCGCCAGGAGCACGACGGCGAGGTGATCGACGAGCGGCCCACCTACGAGGGGCTCGGACGGGCCGTGATCGAGCGGCTGATCGAGCTGTCGGCCGAGGCCGCCGAGCTTCGATCGGCCCTCGACCGGGCCCGCGTCGAGGCCGACGCCGCCCGGCGCGAAGCCGTGGAGGTCACTCGGCGGGCCGGCGAGGACCGTCGTCGAGCCGACGGGCTCGAGGACGAGGTCGCCTCGCTCCGCCGCCGTCTGGAGATGACCGAAACGAACCTCCGGACCGTTGTCGAGGCGGCCAAGACCAGGCCGGCCTCTCCGCTCGAGGACGCCGACGCCCAGGCGATCCTCGACGTGCTCTCGGCCAAGGAGTCCGCCGAGTAAGCAGTCGGCCGAATGGGAGTCGGCCGATCACCCTACGGCGGCCCGCGCTTGGCGGATTTCACCCCTTCGGTTAGCCTGCCTTCTTGCGCGGCGAGAGTGGCCCGCACCCGGTGACGCCGAGGACTGGAGGCGGGACACGGGCACGAAGGGATCTCGTGTGGATCCTTCCACCGTTGCCTCGATAGAAGCGATGCAGAGCACCGACATCCCCGAGCCCGGGACCACCCAGTTCGACGAGGACGCCGGGATCGGTGACGTCCTCAGGTGGCTGGTCGCTGAGACCGAGGCCGAGTCCGCCGCGTACATCCTGCTGACCCCGTCCGGGAACGAGCGCCTGCTGATCGAGCCCCACGGACTGTCCTCCGTCGACGTGGCCGAGCTGGTGGAGCAGGCCCGGCACGCCATGATCGAGGGCCGGGTAGAGGCCGAGGTCAACGTGCCGATGGCCCACGCCCGGTGGCTGGGGAAGAACGGGAGCAAGATCGTGATCCTCCGCGGCGTCACGGCCACGCAGGCCGCTGAGGCGCTGCGGTTCGCGCGGTTCGTGATCGAGTGGCTGGCCGCTCGCGGTGAGGACCTTCCTCCCTCGCTGGAGCGGCGGGTCCGGGAGATCCCCGGCGTGTCTTGGGCGGAGCTGTCGCCGGGCGACCCGCCCTCGCTCCGTATCCTCCTGGACCCGAACGCCGACCCTGAGCTGGCCAGGCACGAGCTCCTCCGGGTCGTCGGGAGCGGGTCGGTTCGCCTCGAGGAGATCGACGGGAGGGCCGATGGCGAGGAGCCCAGGGTCCGACTGATCGACCTCACGGTGGGCATCGACGACGAGACCTCGGTCGACGTTGTCCTCGATTGGCGCGGGCAGATGCTCAAGGGGCGGGGGCGCGGGCAGCCCACCGAGGCTGGACGGAGCTACGCCTCGGCGCAGGCCGTGGCCGACGCGATGAAACCGCTGCTCGACTCGGACCTGAGCGTGGAGGGCGTGTACCGGAGCGAGGGCAGCGACGACCTCGACGTGCTCGTGGTCACGGTGCGTGTCGGGAGCCAGCGGTATGTCGGCGCCGTCACCAGCCCGAAGGGACAGGAGAGCGCCAGCGGGGCCAGGGCAGTCCTGGACGCCCTGAACAGGCGACTGCCGCAGATCGCCGGGAAAGCCGGTCGGATCTAAGGAGGGGGATGCGCGGGCCCTCCCCCGGCCGGGTACGGGTGGAGAGGGGATCCCCCGGAGGGAGGCTGGTCTCGGCTCGAGAGACCGACCGTCCGCCGGAGGAGGGCTCCGCGCCTGGCGGCCGGCCCCGGACGGGAGGGGGATGGCCGCCTCCAGCACCACCGAGGATGCCCTGCGACCGTTTCGCTTCCGCGACGGAGATATGACGGTTTCGTGAAGGCCGCCACGACCGCGCTTTTCGTCGTGGGGCGTTCGCCTTACCGCTGTCCCTCGTTCGGCGGAGCGATCCCCTGGTAGTCGCTCCGGCTCGCCGGGACGTCGAGGTCGTTCAGCGGCTGCCGCACACCGTCGATGCTGATCCGCACCGCGCGGATGCCTGTGTCTTCCTGGGTGAGCGTGTACACGACCTGGGCGATCCGCAGCCGCTGGATCTCGGTCGGCGCTGCGCCTTCGAACTCCGAAGACAGGTCGACGGTCGCGACCACGCCGTCGATGCGAACCTCGTTCAGTCGCGTGTTCGGAGGGATCTCGTTGGTGACGCGACCCGGTTTGTTGGGAGGCGACGCGGTGATCAGTGCCAGGACGAGGGCCTCGGCGAGCGAATCCGCGACACCCGATTGCAGCGACCCCTGATGCGCCCAGAGCCGATCTCCCCGGACGAGATAGACCGTGCCCTGCAAAGGAATCTCGGGGGTTTGGGCCGGCGTGGGCGCAGGCGAGCCGTATACGTCCTCGGGCAGATCAGATTCGGACAGGACCGTGAGGCCCTCGCTCCGGCAGCCCCCGGCCAGGACCGCCATGAGCGCCAGGATCCCAGCGAGCCTCACGGCTCCACCGGCTCGATGTCGCGTCGCGGGAGGCGCAGCTCGAACCGGGTCCCCCCGCTGCGGCCGTTGGACACGAAGATCTCGCCGCCGTGGAGGTGGGCGTTCTCCCTGGCGATGGCCAGTCCTAGGCCCGAGCCGCGTCCCTCGCGGCGGCGGCGTGACGGGTCGGCCTTGTAGAAGCGCTCGAAGATGCGGTGGGCGGCCCCCGGGGGAACACCTGGTCCGCGGTCCTCCACGGCCAGCCGCACCGAGCCGTCCTCGGCCCCCACTCGAACCGTGACGTCCTTCCCCTCGCCGTGGCTGAGCGCGTTTTCCAGGAGGTTTCCGACCACTCGCTCCAGCCGCTGCTTGTCGGCCACGGTGGCCAGGCGCTCCGGCTCGGCCTCCACCTCGATGCGCACGATCTGGCTGCCGGTCCGGGTGCGCCGAGCCACGACCTCGCGAGCCAGGTCGGCCACGTTGAGCCGCTCCCAGGCCATGTCGACGCGCCCGGCCTCGACCCGGGAGAGATCCAGGAGGTCGTCGACAAGCCGCTGGAGGTACTCGAGGTCGGCTGCCAGCAGCTCCGCCGCCCGTCGAACCGGCGGCGTCAGCTCCTCGCCGTGCTCGAGGAGGTAGTCGGTGGACGCTCGCAAGGTGGTGAGTGGTGTGCGCAGCTCGTGGGACACGTCGCCCACGAACCGGCGTTCCCGGGCGATCCGCTCCTCGAGCGCCGCGGCCATGTCGTTGAACGAGGCGGCCAGCGCCGCGAGCTCGTCGCCGCCCTCCACTTCCAGCCGGGTCTCCAGGAGCCCCTCGGCCACGTGGCGGGCGGCCCGGCTGGCCCGCCGCACAGGATCGATCAGTCGTCGGCTGACCCGCGCCCCCACCAACGTGGCCAGCAGCACCGCCCCGATCGACACGCCGATCAGGACCCGGCCGAGGACCCCGAGGGTCTGCTCGAGGTCCGCCATCGGGAAGAAGAAGTACGCCTCCAAGCTCCGGTTCGGCACGGGCGAGCCGAACACCATCCGACGCGGGCTTCCGGTGAGCGTGTACCCGACTCGGCCCTCCTCGACGGCGTTCCGAAGCGCCGGGGGGACGGAGTCCAACGAGATCGTGATCGAGGATGCGATCGGCGTGGTCTCGTGGACGATCATGGCGTCGACGGTCCCGCGCGCCTCGAGGGAGTCGACGAGCGCCGACAGGTCGGCCTCGAGGACCTCTTCATCGAGGTCTCCGCCGTCCGTCGCCGTGGTGACCAGCTCCTGGACGGCGAACCGCATGTTCGAGAGGCTCTGCTGGAGCGCGTCGTCGACCCGCTGGCGAACCAGGTAGCGCTCCGCCAGCGCGTAGGTCGTCCCGGCGACGAGCGCGGAGACGGCCAGCGCCGCTCCGACGAACGCGATCGTGATGCGGAGCCGAAGTCCGGCGCCAGGACGGCGTTCGCGCGTCACCGGGCCACCTTGTACCCGATCCCCCGGACGGTCTGCACGATCCTCGGGTCCCTCGGGTCATCCTCGATCTTGGCCCGCAGGCGACGGATGTGGACATCGACGAGTCGGGAGTCGCCGAAGTAGTCGTAGTCCCAGACCTGCTGGAGGAGGACCTCGCGGGTGAAGACCTGATTCGGTCTCGACGCCAGCGCAAGCAGGAGCTTGAACTCGGTCTTGGTCAGGTGGAGCGGCCGGCCGCGCTTCGTCACCGTGGCCGCCTCGGGGGCGATCTCGATGGCGTCGACGCTGAGCTTGCGGGGCGATTGCTCGGCGCCGCGAGCACGCCGGAGCAGCGCCCGGATCCGCGCCACCAGCTCCTTCGTCACGAACGGCTTGGTCACGTAGTCGTCCGCGCCGGACTCGAGGCCCACCACCACGTCGACCGTGTCGGTCTTCGCCGTGAGCATGAGGATCGGCACGGGGCTCTTCGTCCGGATCTCCCGGCACAGCTCGAAGCCATCCTGGCCGGGCAGCATCACATCGAGGATCAAGAGGTCGGGGTCCTCACGATTCAGGAGGGCCACGGCTTCCTCGGCCGAAGCGGCCGACCGCACGCCGTACCCCTCTCCCTCGAGGGCCATCCCCACGATCTCCCTGAGCCGAGCATCGTCGTCAACGAGCAGGATCGTCGGCATGTTCATCCCCCAGGCCATTATCGGGCGGGGGGCCCCAGCACGCTCGCGGGAACCCTGAAGGAACCCTCAGCCGGGCCTCACGGCCGGCTCAGCCCAGGCGGCGATATTCGTGTTGTCGGATCACGAGAGGGAGGTGGCAGACATGCCGATCGGGAAGAAGCTCCTGGCCCTGTTCGCGGGCGGATCGGCGGTCGGGATCGGCGCGGCCGCGGCGGGGGTCAACGGCCTCGATGCGACCGCGCCGTCGGCCGTGTCGCTCGGTGACGAGGGCACGGCCCTGGACATCGAGGGCGATCAGGTCAAGGTCGAGGCCCAGGCCTCGCCCCTGGACGACGTGCTCGACTCGGCGAGCACCGCGGGATCGCCCGACACGCCGGGCACCGAGGACGTGAACACGGCCGGGACGAATTCGGCCAACACGGATTCGCCCAACACGGCGTCGCCCCAGACGGTCTCTGGCGACTCGGCCTCGGTGAGCTCGAACTCACCGGCCTCTCCGGAGAGCGCCTCGGTGGACACGGCGACCGCCGACTCCCCCGACAACTCCGGTCCGGGCAGCTTCTCCAGCGGGCCCGGTTCCGGCGGGGAGGCGTCGGCCGACACCGGCGAGGACAACTCCGGCCCGGGTTCCGGAGACGACTCGGGAGGCGACTCCAGCGGCCCCGGCTCCGGCGACTGAGGCCGATGGAGCGGATCCCACCGATCGCCTCGGACCCCGGGCTCCCCGGGGCCCGAGGCCTGTTCACCGGGGAGGGCCGGGAGGCGATCTCGGCCTTCCTCGGCGAGCGGGGCTGGTCCATGGAGGACGCCGCCGCGGTCCAGGCCACGTACCGGCCCGGACACGCCGCCACCGTTCGGTACCGGGCGGTGGCCCGGGGCCCGGGCGGCCGGCGAACGTTCGTGCTGTGCGCGGAAACCCGGGCACGGCCGAAGACGCCCGGTGCTCCACCCGAGGACGCTGGGGCGCGGACCGGCCTGGCCGAGCCCGTGGGCCGGTCCGGCCCGTACCTCGTGTGGGCGTTCCCGTACGACCCGTCCCTGCCGGCCCTGGTCGAGGTGGCGTGGGGACCGCAGGTGGCCCGTCGCCTGGGTGCCGCCGCCGTCAGCGTCCAGCCGCTCCGCTACCGGCCTCGGCGCCGGGGCGTGTTCCGGTACCGCGTGCTCCGTCGGGACCGGCGGGGCCGGCACTGGGAGACGGCGTACGGCAAGGTCATTCCGAGCTCGAAGGCAGAGCGGGCCCGGCTGGCCGCCCGTGCGATCGCGCCTGAACGGGCTTCCGTGCATCTGGCGCTGCCGGCCGGATCGCTCGGCGGCGACGCCTTCGTGTTCGAGCCTGCATCGGGCCGATCGCTGCGCGAGCTCCTGGTGGGTGGCGAGCCGCTGCCGTCGCCGGACCGGGTGGCCTCGCTTCCGGGGGCGGTGGCCGCCCTGGGCCAGGCGTCCCCGGGTCCCTTCCGGTACCCCCCCGTCGAGACCAGCGGCGCCGCGGCGAGGGTGCTACGGCGGCTGGTCCCCGGGGCGGCCGGCGAGGTGGACCGCGTGGTCGATGCCGTGGCCGAGGGCGCGGCCCGGCCCGCGCCGACGGACCCGACCGTGCACGGGGACCTGTACGAGGCGCAGGTGTTCGTCGACGAGGACTTCTCGCTGGGGCTGATCGATCTCGACGACCTCGGTCCGGGCGACCCCGCGGTCGACGCGGCGAACTTCTGCGCCCACCTGCTGGTGCTGGCCCTGGCCGTGCCGGCCGCGGCCGAACGGCTGGTGGCCTACCGCCACCTGGTGCGAGATGCGTTCCTCCGTCGGCTGGAGATCTCCCCGGCAGACCTGGCCTGGCGCGAGGCGATGGCCGCGCTGCTGCTGGCCTCGGGGCCGTTCCGGGTGCTCGATCCGCGATGGCCAGCCGAGGTCCTGCGCCGGATCCGGCTGGCGGTACGCTTGCTCGACGAGACGTAAGGAGCTCGCGGTGCCGCACGTGCTGCTGATCGAGGACGACCCCCGGATCCGCGAGATCGTGGAGCGAGGGCTGGGTGCGCGCGGCTTCGTCGTGTCCTCGGCCCCCGACGGCGACGCCGGCCTCGACCTCGTTCGGAAGCTCGATGTCGACCTTGTGCTCCTCGACCTGATGCTTCCCGGCCGCGCCGGTCTCGAGGTGCTCGAGGACATCAGGCAGGCCCGGCCCCGCGTTCCCGTCATCGCCGTCACCGCGCTCGATTCGACGGGGTCGAAGGTGGGCGGTCTCGACGCCGGCGCCGACGACTACGTCACCAAGCCCTTCTCCGTCGACGAGCTGGCCGCGCGAATCCGGGCTCGGCTGCGCTGGACCGAGAGTGAGGGCGGCGTGCTGAAGGCGGGACCGCTGACGCTGGACCTGGCCGCCCATCGGGCGGTGCTCCACGGGCGCGAGGTGGCCCTGTCGGCGCGCGAGCTGGAGCTGTTGGCGGCGTTCATGCGACACCCGGGCCAGGTGCTGTCGAGAGGCCAGCTGCTCTCGCTCGTGTGGGACCTCGACTTCGATCCCGGATCGAACGTGGTCGAGGTGTACGTGGCGGCTCTCCGGCGGAAGCTCGGGCATGGCTTCGTGGAGACGGTGCGCGGTTCGGGGTATCGGTTCCTTCCCGAGGGGGCCCCGTCGTGAGGGCGGCGTCGGCGGCGCTGATCGCTGCGGCGATGTTCTTCGCGGGGGTCCTCGTCGGTGGCCGAGCAGTGGCACCGCAGGCGCAGCCGCCCACGCCGGTGGTGCTGGTCGAGGCCGAGCCTGGGCCGGGGCCTACGGTCGGCGAAACGCCGCTGGAGGTGGTCGAGGTCCCGCGCGAGGTCGACGAGGACCCGATCGAGGAGTACGACGACGACTACGACGACGACAGCTCTGGCCCGGGCTCCGGCGAGGACAACGATGACTCCGGATCCGGCTCCGACAACTCGGGCTCCGGCTCCGACGACTCAGGGTCGGGGTCCTCGGGATCCGGCTCCGGGAACTCGGGGTCCGGGAGCTCGGGTTCCGGGAGCTCCGGATCGGGCTCGGATGGCTCCGGTTCCGGGTCCTGATGACCTCCGGGCGTCGAACGCTTCCGTTGACCTTCAGGCTCACCGCCACGTACGCCCTTCTGGTCGCGGCGACGCTCCTGGTCGTGGCCGCGGTGGCCATCCAGCTCACCCGGTCCCAGTTGGCGCGTTCGCTCGACCAGGGGCTGGTCGCCGCGGTGGAGTCGTTCCGCCGTGGCCCGGCCACCCTGGTCCGGGACCCCGACGACCTGGAGCCGCGGGCCAGAGCGTGGCTCCAGCGGACGGCCTTCGCCGGGGGGCAGGTGGTTGCGGTGCGGACCGCCGCCGGCGAGGTGCTGACGAGCCCCGGTCAGCTCGACCTGTCGTCCGTGGAGGGGAGCGACGAGCTGCTCACCGCGACCACGGCGCGCTGGTGGGACCTCCAGGGCCCCGACGGCTCGGTGCGAGCCCTCAGCGTTCCATTGACGATCGACGGGACGCAGTCCGGCACGATCGTGGCTGCGGCCTCGCTGGCCGGCGAGGAGGAGACCCTGGCGGGGCTGCTCTCGGGCATCGGGTGGGCCAGTGGCATCGGGCTCGCCTTCGCCACCGTGCTCGGTGTGCTGGCCGTCCGACGGACGATGCGCCCGCTCCGGCGGATGTCGTCGGCCGTAGAGGCGATCGAGGCCACCGGCGACCTCTCCCGCCGGGTGGGGCACCACGGCCCCGCGGACGAGGTCGGCCGGCTGGCCGAGGCCTTCGACGCGATGCTCGCCCGGCTGGAGGAGGCGTTCAGCTCGCAGCGACGGTTCCTCTCCGACGCCTCGCACGAGCTCCGGACCCCGCTCCAGGTGGCCCGGGGCCAGCTCGAGCTGCTCGACGAGGGGCTCCGAGGGGCTGAGGCCCGGCGCTCGCTGGCGCTGGCGGCCGAGGAGCTCGAGCGGATGCGCCGGATCGTCGACGACCTCCTGCTGCTGGCGCGCCTCGACGAGGGGATGCCGCTCCGCCGCGAGCCGGTGGAAGTCGAGCTGGCGGTGCGGGAGGCCCTCCTCCGGGGCATGCTGCTGGCCCGCCGTGAGCACCGGGTCGACGTGGAGCCCGGGCTGTTCGCCCAGGCCGACCCCGACCGGCTCCTCCAGGTGCTGACGAACCTGGTCACGAACGCGGTGCGCCACGCCGGCGAGGACGCCACGATCTCGATCACCGGCCGGCGAGCCGACGGCCGCGTGGAGATCGCCGTTTCCGACACCGGCCCGGGGATCCCCGAGGAGGAGATGGCTCACGTGTTCGACCGGCTGTACCGCGGCAACGCCGCGCGCACCGGCGCTCCGGCCGGCGCGGGCCTCGGCCTGGCCATCGTGGCCTCGTTGACGAAGGCCATGGACGGCGACGTGTCCGCGTCTTCCACTCCTGAGAAGGGCACCACGTTCACCGTGGATTTGCCGGTGCCACCGGACGTTCGTCCGGCGCCGGTCCCGGCAAGTTAGGCCGGTCGTCCGACTCCAGCGTCGACACCAATTCCGCCGATACCTGGGCATAGGGACGTCGTTCGGCGAGGAGGAGGTCATGAGCAGGCGCGGGCGACTCGTCGGGTTCGGTACGGAGGAAGTTGCGGAGCGGTTTCCGGCGAGCCTGGAGGCCGGGGAGCGAGGCGGTCGGCGACACGGACACGGCCTGGGCCTTCGTCCCAGCCGGTATGTCGGCAGGCACCGCGGCATCGAGGAGGAGACGACCTACCACAAGCCGTCGCGCGCCGAGCGTCGGCGAAGCCGCAAGGAACGGGACCTCGGATTCCGGAAGGCCAACGACTTCGGGTTCGGGTCATGAGCGGCAAGGTGCTGCGCGGAATCATCCTTGTTGCCGCCGCCGTGGCGCCGGTGATCCCTGCCTCTACCGTCCAGGCCTCCCACGGGGGGGTGTGGCATTGGCCGTCCTCCAACCGAACCCTGGAGGTCACAGATATGCTCGTCCATTACCTCCCGGAGGCTGACCGCTCCGCCTGGCGGGAGTACCGAGACTCCGCCCTGGCCGACTGGGCGGCCTCAACGGGAGCCGTGACGTTCACCGTCAGCGAGGCCCGCAGCAAGAAGCAGAAGCAGTGGAACGGGATCTGCATGGGTCTGGGAGCGACCAAGGCCCCCGGGGTCAAGGACTTCATGATCTGCCGCCACGGATCGTGGGCGGCTCAGGCTGCCCCCCAGTACGCGGGGACGTGCAATGTGCTCGACCCCGACTATCCACGTGGCTGTCATCTCCTCCCAGGCGGCCTCGTCGCCATCAACGAGGGTTTCGCCGCAAGCCACGCGAAGTACATCAAGCATGAGATCGGCCACATGCTCGGGATTCACGCCGAGCGTTTCTGCCCCGACGTCTCGGTGATGTCCTACTGCGATGGGTCGACGGTGATCGACCAGCACGACATAGATACCGTGGTCTCGGCGCACGCCCACGTCTAGCTCGCAGAGACACTCCCGTCGGCGACGGCCGCCGAGATCACGCCGCCGTGTACCAGCCCCGGCGCGGCCTGACGCTGCTCGGTCACCGGTCGGTGACCATCGGCGGACGAGGATACCCTGGCGCCACCGAACCGAGGAGGCGCGGATGGCGGAGGTGGTGGTGCGGCGAGCGGAGCGGCGCGACTTCCCGCGGCTCGCAGAGCTGATGCACCTGTACGTGGTCGACTTCTACCGCCAGCCGGAGCCCGATCCCGCGGTGATGGACCGGCTCCGCGAGCTGATGCTCGAAGGGAACGAGGGGATCCAGCTGGTCGCGGAGGCGGACGGCGACGTGGTCGGGTTCGCCACGATCTACTTCTCCTGGAGCACGTTCACCGGGGAGCGGATCGGCATCATGAACGACCTGTACGTCGTCGAGCCGCATCGCGGCTCCGGCGCTGCGCGGGCGCTGTTTACCGCGTGCCGGGAGGAGTGCCGCGCTCGAGGGTTCACCGAGATGACCTGGGAGACCGCTCACGACAACCACCGAGCCCAACGGTTCTACGCGAAGGTCGGCGGCCGCCAGGAAGACTGGCTGGTCTACTCGATCGAGCCCTGAGCCCCGGTAGACTGCCCGTTCCATGGCCGAGGTGCTGATGTTCCACCACGCGCTGGGACTGACCTCGGGGTGCCGCTCGTTCGCCGACGGGCTCCGCGCTGCCGGACACGTTGTCCACACGCCCGATCTCTACGAGGGGAAGACGTTCTCGACCCTGGACGAGGGCATCGCGCACGTCAAGAAGGCCGGCTTCGACACGATCATGCAGCGCGGCCGGCAGGCCGCCGAGGGGTTGCCGAGCGAGCTGGTCTACGCGGGGATCTCGCTGGGCGTCATGCCTGCCCAGTTCCTGGCCCAGACCCGCTCGGGGGCAAAGGGCGCCGTGCTGATCTCCGCCGCGATCCCCGCCTCGGAGTTCGGTGGTTCCTGGCCGGGTGGCGTGCCGCTCCAGATCCACCTGATGGAGGAGGACCCCCTCGTCCGTGACGAGGGCGACCTCGACGCCGCCCGCGAGCTCGCGGCCACGGTCGAGGGCGCCGAGCTGTTCCTGTACCAGGGCGCCGAGCACCTGTTCGTGGACGACAGCGTGCCCGACTACGACGAAGCCGCCGCTGCGCTCCTGAAGGAGCGGCTGCTGGCCTTCCTCGGCGGCTAGGCCGGCTCGTCCTCCTCCTCGTCGCCGAGACGGATGGTCTCCTCCACCTCGAGGGCCCGGCCCGGATCGACGCCGGCCAGTCGCGCCGAGGCCTCGGCCTCTGGCGACATTCCCCGCGAGGTGTCGAGGCTTCGGGCCAAGGCCTCGTCCTGCGCCTGCAGCTGGTCGGGGTCGACGTCCTGATACTGCAACACGCCGAGGTCCCGGTACGCCTTCTGGACCTGGGGACCCCACAGCCCGATGTCCTTCACTGTCGGCACGATCCGCGAGAACAGCATCGTGCGGAACTCCCTGGTCATCTCCGCCTCCTCGACGTACCGCATGCACCGCTCCACGTCGAGGCCGAGGCGCTCCCACACCTCCTGGGCCATGAACCGGTTCCGCATCAGGTAGCAGGCCTCGACCACGAACTCCTCGCGCTCGTCGCGCTCAGCCTGGGTGAGCTGGGGATAGTAATCGCGCAGCGCCAGCCGGCCGAACGCCACGTGCCGGGCCTCGTCCTGCATCACGTAGGTGTTGATCGCCTTCGACAACGGCTCCTCGGAGAAGTCCCGGATCAGCGCGAACGCCGCCAGCGCCAGCCCTTCGATGATCACCTGCATGCCGAGGTAGGTCATGTCCCACCGCTCATCGGCGATGACCTGGTTCAGCAGCGCCTTCAGGTCGGGATTGATCGGGTACGCCAGCTCCAGCTTCTCCTGGACGTACCGACCGTACATCTCGACGTGGCGGGCCTCGTCCATCACCTGCGTGGCCGCGTAGAACTTCGAGTCGAGGTCGGGAACCGTCTGCACGACCTTCGAGGCGCAGATCAGCGCGCCCTGCTCGCCGTGGAGGAACTGCGAGTTCATCCAGGCCACGATGTGGTGGCGGACGTCGGCACGCTCCTCCTCGGTCATGCGCTCCCACATGTCGGAGCCGAAGATCGGGATGGCGTAGTCGGGGCCGTTCGCCGGGGACCGCGGGTCGACCTCGATCGACCAGTCGAGCCGGGTCTGGGCGTTCCACTGCTTCTCCTTGCCCTTCTCGTACAGGGTCAGCAGCTGGTCCCGGCTCTCGTCGTACTCCCAGTTGAACACGGTGACGTTGCCGGACGGTACCTCCCACTTCGTCTGATCGACGGGGAGCGTGTACCGGCGGGTGCTCATCGCATGTCCTCCTCCTCGACTCCGGACGCCAGGATGCGAGCCAGCTCGGCTGCCACGTCTTCCACCTCGTCGTCGCTCGGCGTGAGCGCGTACGAGACGATGGCCCGCACCGCCACGTCGGCGGTCCGGTGCACCAGCCCGGAGGGAGCCCCGAGCCGCTCCGCGGCCATCTCCTCGAGGACCTCGCGGGCGCGGTCGATCACCGGGCCGGCGCGGGTGGTGAGGTAGGGGAGCAGGCTCTCCGGCTCCGAGGCCAGCAGGCGGTCCAGGAGCGGGTGCTGGCGGAGCGTGCGGAGGCTGAACAGGGCCGACTCGCGCATGGCCGCCTCGAGGTCGACGTACCGTGCGTTGACCTGCCGGACGCCGTGGAGGAAGGTGTCGACCTCGCGGATCACCAGCGCGCCGATCAGCTCGTCCTTCGAGCCGAAGTAGCGGTACACGCTCTGGCGGGACAGCCCGGCATGCCGGGCCACGTCCTCCACCGTCAGCCTGGCCAACCCGAACGTGGCCACCGCGTCGAAGGTGGCATCGAGGATCCGCGCCCGGGTGCCCCGCGAGCGGTCGGTGTCCGGGAGGATGCTGGCTGCCACGTCGGTACGCGACAGTAGGACGCGGAGTGTCATGCTGTCAAGGGCGTCCGGGTCCTGACGTCGCGGCCGGGCGTTGGTAGATTCCGGTGCCATGAGCGAGCCGACGTTCCGCCGGAACCCCGGCCAGGGGCCGAGTGCCGTGCTGACCCGGGACGCCTACGAGCGGCTGGTCGAGGAGCTGGATCGCCTCCGGACCGAGGGCCGGCGCGAGATGGCCGACCGCCTCGAGAGGGCCCGGGCTCACGGCGACATCCGCGAGAACGCCGACTTCGACGCGGCCAAAGACGCCCAGGGCATGATGGAGGCCCGGATCCGGGAGCTGGAGCGGCTCCTGAAGGACCCCGACATCGTGGAGGGGCCCGTCGAGGCCAGCACCGTCGCTCCGGGCGTCCTGGTCACCCTCCGGCCTCTCGACGAGGACGACGAGGATGAGGAGACCTACCTTCTGGCGGCGTCGAAGGAGGAGCGGGTCGACGGGGTCAGGACCGTGACGGTGGACTCCCCGCTCGGTGCGGCCCTCCTCGGCCGGCGGGCCGGGGACCGGATAACCTACACCGCTCCCGGCGGTACCTTCGCCTGCCAGGTCGTCCGGCTCGAGCCTCGATCCTAGGGCGCAGGCGGGCGGCCGGTGGCCCTCCTGATCGGCGGGACTCTGGCCCTCCTGTTCCTCGACCTCCCGTGGTCGGCGGTGGTGATCGCTGCGCTGGCGGCGTTGGAGGTGTTCGAGTTCCGGGTGTGGCGTTGGGCGGTTCGGCAGCGGCCCAGAGCCGGCGCCGAAGGGATGGTGGGGGAGGTCGGCGTCCTTGCCGAGGGCGGCCGGGTACGGATCCGGGGGTCCTCGTACCCCGCCCGGGTCATGGAGGGAGAGCCCGGCGACCGCGTCCTGGTCGAGGGGGTCGAGGGCCTCACCCTGGTGGTCCGGCGGGTCCCCAGGGCCTGAGCCGATTTCACCCCCTCTGGCCTGCGGTGCTAGGATTCGGGCGAGGGGTGGCCCATGCGTCCGATCGATGTCGAGGTCATCACCTACGCGCCCACGGTGTTCGCGCATTGCCAGCACTGTGAGCTGACCTTCGGCCACGCCGGCCTCGGGGAGCGGTTCCGCCGCGACCAGGCCAAGGAATCGCTGCCGGAGGACCTCCGCCACGCGTACGCCGAGGTCTCCACGTGGGTCCACGACCTCCGCGAGCGCTTCGGCGCCCGGCTTCGGATCAAGGTCGTCGACGTCGCCTCGATCCAGGGCGTCTGGCGGTCGTTCCGGCACCGGCTCCGCAGGTACCCCGCAGTGATCGTCCAGGGGGAGCGCCGGTACATCGGAGCCGAAGGCCTCGACGACGCGCTCCGAGTGATCGAGCGGTACGTCACGGCTCCGAGCAATTGAAAGGAGGTGCCAGCAGGGTCACGGTTCATGGTGAGGAGGAAAGGGCAATGGCTCTGATGGGAGGATGTCCATGAACTCACTGTGGGTCGTGGTGATCGGGCTGGTGGTGATCTACGCGGCGTACAAGCTCTACGCCAAGCAGATCGACCGGCGGGTCATCCGGTCCGATCCCGAACGCGCCACCCCCGCCCGGATGTACATGGACGGGGTGGACTTCGTACCGACCAGCCGGTTCGTCCTGTACGGCTACCACTTCAAATCGATCGCCGCGGCCGGGCCGATCGTGGGCGTCATCACGGCCGCCGCGCTGTGGGGCTGGGTCCCGTCGATCCTGTGGCTGATGCTGGGCGTCAGCCTGATCGGCTGGGCCAGCGACTACAGCGCGATCATGGTGGCGGTCCGGAACGACGGAAACTCGCTGGCGGCGATCGCCCATCGTCTGGTGTCGCCGAGGACGCGCCGGATCCTGTACGTCTTCATCTTCTTCTACCTGCTGCTGATCGCCGGGGCGTTCGTGGGCATCCTGGCTGCCATCCTGGCCGCCCGCCCCGACGTCCCGTTCGGGATCCTGGTGCTGGCGCTGATGGGGCTGCTGGCCGGCTGGCTGATCTACCGCCGCAAGGCGGGCATCGTGGGGACCACGCTCCTTGTGGTGGTGGTCACGGTGCTGGCAATGGCCCTGGGTCCGATCGGCGTGGACCTGGAGGAGGCCCCAGCGGACTGGAGCACCGGTCCGATCAGCGGGCCCGTCCTGGCCATCAACGACGCCGTCAACGGCGACGAACCCCTGTACGGCGTCCAGGATCCCACCGGGGCCGATCCCCGGATCACACGGGATCCGGAGACCCAAGAGCCGATCGACAGTGCCACGTTCGAGACCGAGACGGGAACGATCAACGTGTTCCCGAGCTACCTGCTGTGGGGGCTGTTCCTGCTGGTGTTCAGCTACCTGGGGGCCAACCTCCCGATCTGGCGGTTCGCCCAGCCGGTGAACTACATCGGGTTCTGGATCACCGC
>OCZV010000266.1_pt1 | contig 19281 bp, 21 predicted proteins | sample 1539051 | NCBI WGS metagenome assembly OCZV01 (sample SAMEA3113581, study PRJEB22503) | soil metagenome
GCTCTTCACGAGTTTGAAATTCTCTGTTACAGTCCACGCAACAAAATGGGGAATATACATTATATCATCAATATAGGCCGAATCTCTATCACGCATTCTGTTAGAAATTATGAAATAAACTATAAAACGATATACTGCTTATGTCTAATAGTAAAGCGTAATCATTTTACCCGATCTTGGAGAGCATATTCTCTAAGTCATTCCCAATAAAAATCGGGTCCACTATTTGATCATTTATGTACTCTCTGCTTTTCACAGCTTCCGTAGTTCCGGTTCTATTGATGGATGCATGGCTTGTATACCACCCTATATGTGGTCATATATACTTTTGACATTATATCATATAGGGAGATTAGTGAATTTGAATGCTGATCTTCAGTTTGACAGAAGATGATCATTAATATTTTACCATTTCTGTACGCACTTGCTAGAGATGTCGTCTCAAGCCGTTCTCCTAATCAACTATCAGTCAATTATTATTATGACAATGGATAGAAATAATGGACCCACAAGATGATGAGATATACACTGACGTATCGATAACGTGGTAGATCACTTAAATGGTACGGGAATAACACTGAAGTTGAATGGCAAGCGAACAAGAACAAATGAAGATACTACAAGACAGAATACTAAATAGCTTCAACCCTGATGAAGTCAGTGCATTATTAGATCAACTAGAAGCGTTTGGCCGCGAATCTTTACCATGTATGTCTGAGATTTTAAAGATGTCTCACAACAGTGATGTCATACGATCCACTAATTTTTGCATTTCACGGGTAAAAGAACAGTTCGTGTGGCCAGATTCTTGAAGTTACTCTCCATTGTTCATTGAGCATTTCATTGTTGTTACTTGCTATCGATAGCGTTCTGATATTTCGTAATTGTTTGTCCAAGATCTAATAACTGAGCACTCTGTAGTCTGAGAGTGTCTTCAGAATCTTTTTTCTTAAATTCTAGCTCTATGATTTCACTTCTAAGTTTCCACATTTTATGGAATAGAAGTCCACGGATACGCAGAAGAAACATGGAATGAAGAAATAGCAAAGAATGCAGAACACTTCCGGAAGCTAATCAAGCAGTCTTAAAGTATAATCAAAGCTAGATCGGCTTCCATATTTTTATTTAATTTATGGTGAATAGATTACTGGGAGCAATGAAAACTCCGAAGCTATCGCTTTGTTTACGTTTTAAGTTTACACACTAAGCAGTAAGCCAATCTTACTAAAAGTGATTAACTTGGTCAACTTATGGAACAATGCTTATAATCACATCCCAATATATTCAAATCCAATGGCAAAAATGCAAAAGAAGAATCTAGATACAGCGCCTGATGAAACAAGAACTTTTGAGAATGGCAAGATCGAGCTTGCAAATCTTGGCGATGTTACAATTGGTCGAGCTGAATTCCAACCAGGTTGGAGTTGGGAAAAATGCGTGAAACCCATTGTGAAAACAAATAGTTGTCAAGCGCCGCATACCCAGTATGTAATTTCTGGTAGAATAAAAGTAGTGATAGATGACGGTGCTGAAGAAGAATTTGGTCCCGGCGATGCTGCTGTAATTCCACCTGGACATAATGCGTGGGTTGTTGGAAATGAGCCAGTAGTTGCAATTGATTTTACAGGTCTGAAAGAATACGCCAAGAGTTGAAATATCTACCAAATCCCTAATTTTTTTGAAATTCGATAAGCTTGCCACAAATGATACCAATTTGCACCACACTTATATTTTTCTAACAGATACACATTTTTATAGAAGAATCTCATATATGTGAACAGCAATCTATGAGTTTCACGGTGAAATACTGCATCAAATTGTTTACGTGGGTGTTTACACGTTGAGTGGTAAACCGCGTTGGGCTTGTGCCATGTGCGGAATGTATTCGTCGCGTAAGTGCAGTGTCAAGCGGCATATCATCAATTTACATGACGGCATAGGAAACATTGTTTCATTCATTGATTATGTTGCTGGTAGACGCGAGGGATTCTATTTTCCTAACCCAATTCCTAACTACTTGGTTAAGCAGACCCAGACGGCAGCGCCGAAGAATAGACCATTAGATGTTATGAGGGATGAGCTCTTTCGAACGGCATTAAGAAAGAGCTTCAGTTATCCGTAATGAGCGCTAACTTATAGTATTTCGTCTTCTGTGATTACATCTGATATGGTCCTGAGTTTCTTGACGTGTTCTGAACTTAAAGTTGCAGACCCGACAAATAAGTCGTCTTGCTTTTAAATTCTTAGTATCGCTCTTTGGAGTTCCTGTGACATTCAGATATTCGCCCGCATAAACCAGTTCTTCATCTTCTAGTGACTTATCCCCAGTAACTGCAGTGACAGGTGTTACCATAATAATAACACTGAATAACTTCATAATATCCGTAATATATAAGCCGTTATGCGCTGTGAGTTTCTGTCATGTTTGTATCAAAAGACATTCAGACGATTACTCCTAGTACACTTTTATACTTGAAATAGTATTTTCTAAAATTGGAGAGCACGCATAGTTATACTGGTGTGGGTTCAAGTCATGTTGAACCGATCTCTTCGTGAAATATTTAAACCACTTTAAAGTCTTGCCAAACCCCCTTGGGCCCACTTTAAAGTAGGTTCAAAACGTTTCTAGCATTCTAACGCTGTGAGTATCTGTGAGTATCGGGATATCTTAGCAGGAACAAGACCTGTGGACTAGCTTTTAATGCACTTTCGGATAAAATATGTCCTACATCTTATCCAAAGCTCGGAGAGATATTTTGACATAAGATGCGGCTTAACACCCTGATTGGTTGGTCAATCGAATTGAATGGTCAATCAACAGGATTATTCTGTCTGTCAAAGTCTCAGGGAACACTCATACCTGTTTCTAGCATTCCTTTCTCCATCTGTCTTTCTCTTTGTTCTACGAGTTTGCCCAAGTTATATCCTTCAGCAAGTTGTTCATTTACATGAAGTACGGCTGTGTTCGTATTTTCGTATGGACTTCCAATTCTAAGCGGTAAAGCATTTGCTTCTTCCTGTTCCAAGATTACACTGCCTGGCGGAACAAATTTGTTATCAGGAATTGAAACTCCATTTGAGATCGTGCTTGAAATGCCTATCGCTACATTGTTGCCAACTTTTGCGTCAAAGATTATACTCTTCATACCAACAAAAGTATTGTTTCCCACCCAAGCAGGCCCATGAACCATTGAATCATGTGCTAAACTTGTATTTGTTCCAACAAATACTGAATAACCCTCTATATACTGAGAGCTATTTGCCATTAGTCTGTCACCAGCTTCAGAATACCTTCTTCCGTCAATATTCTTGTCTTTTTCGGTAGTTTCAAGTCCGTGCAATATCACACCGTCCTGCATATTGGAATAGTCACTGACAAAGATGGGAGTCCCTTCATCTCCTCTACATACCGCTGTAGGAGCAACCATTACAAATTTACCTATAAAGCAGTCACCAATAACTACGGCAAAGGGATGAATGAATGCTGTCTCTTGAATTTCTGGTAATGATATGTTCGTATTAAAATCTGTTTTGACATTTGAATGGATATTGGGCCATTCTTTACTGTATGAAAAATGATTATCAGATTTATTTGTCATAATAATTAGGGAACTGTTTCCTCCTCTTAAAGAGCTCAGTTCGTCACCATTTATTGCAATTGCAGGTGTTTGCAAAAGCATTACACCCACTCCAATAGTTGCACTCATAATCACTAGTGCTATTACTACAACATTAATAGGATTATTAAATAGATATAATATTTGCTTTACCAAGTGACGAGACCTAGAATCGCATGAACATATTAGATATATAAGTTTTTGAAATGTCTTTTACACAATCAGTGTACATATTACCTGTAAATGTAGATGCTAGTTGTCAGCAAAAAGTAAAGAAAAAAGATCGTTTTGAGTATTTGCAGTCTATGTAACTTGATACTATAACTTGATACTGGAGTGCTGCTGGAGCTGCTGCAATCTCATTGTGATGTTGGTTTTGTTTTGCCACTGCGAACTGGGGGCGGGGGTCAGTCAGTCAGCTCTGCAGTTTTTTGCTAAAATGTGTTTAGCTAATAAAAGCCGCTGGTTCTGTTGAATCACTGGGTGTTATATTTGGGTGTTGAAAAGCGGGTTATCTCACCAAGAAAAGATGCTCTTTAGTGAATTCGATATTGAATTTTTTCAAAACATCTAGTCCCAACACACTTATTGAATTCCACTGTTGTTCTATTCCCAAGACATGAATATCTCCAATATATTCTAAGAGCATAGTTCCAATTAAATTAAAAACTATTTGACACTTCGGTAAAATGTATGGATAGATAATACCGTTGGCCGTCCGGATGGGTATAATTGATTTCTCAATTGATGGAAATGATTCTGGTGGTAGCAGCGGCGGAGACGGAAGTGGAAGCACACCGATTCGCATTCCGTCCCTCTGGTTTATTGTAGTTATGGAAGCCCCAGTGTCAATATAAAAGTTAACAACCCCATTAATATTGTATGTCAAACATATCAAATTTGCAGAGACAAAACCTAGTCCTCCATCTCCGTAGTTACATTTTATTCTCAAAGCGAGATTATCTCATTTAAACATATTAAAGCACACCCATTTGCTGTTCATAAACCGGCTCTATAACAAAAGAACTTAGATCGCCATACTCTTCTCGAAGCCTCTTTATTAGCGACTGGTCATCTTTATCATGATCTATTGGTTTTGTATTGTTAACTTCAACATTGATAGCCACGTATTCGCCATTGTATTTGTCTTTTAATTCGTCATAGTGGTTCATAAACCATTCAGAATTTTTTACAAATTTTTTTAGCTTTTCTGAAGCTTCTTGTAATACTACTTCCCCCGTCAATACATCATAATGGCTTATTTAGCTTATAAGAATGTCGAATTAATATTGTCCATTTATCATTTCTAATACTCATCTTCGTTGTTTCTGTCTTTCCCCATCAAGCGCTATATGCGGTTCACGAAGTTATAGTATATTCGCTGGCTCTCAGCAACTGATGTCTTCATATTTCCAACCAGATTGCACTTTAGTTCCTTCAATCTGCTAGTTTCTCTGATTTGAACCATTAAAAATAATTGTTTTAGTATTGGTCGTCAATATCCCCTCTGTGTTCCATTCAACAAAGTAAATAGTGTCCCTAGTGTCCCTAGCGACCAATCACTATCTATCCCCGTAATAATCAGATCAATTGTATTATGTATAAGATATTGTATATAGAGAACAGATAGTTGCTCTAAACCGGGGACGCCGGGGACAGCTAGAATTCCATTACAAATCACGCAATAATAATGCTATTAACTGTAGATTAGTATTGGCTTTAATTGTTATAAAGAGATTGGTTTTGGCCGCGCAGGTTTGATTTAAGTTGTATACCAAAATAATGGTACTCTCTGTCCCCACGACTTCTTATGCGATCTTTCTCAATACCACGTTCTTTTAACTTTGAACCGAATACATTCATTTCTAATGGTCTCACTCGCTTCTCTTGGCAAAAGTTCTCATATTCGTTATACAGATATACAGTCGGTATGCTATAATCTGATGTTAAATCTATAACGCATCTGTCATTCAAGAATGCTTGGACCGTATTGGCATTATATTCATACTCTTTTCTTACTCTTTCGACCGATATGTCTCTAAATCCACCGTCTTTCTTTAGCTGTCTTAATGCAATTAGTGCCAAATTAAGCAAACCAGATAACTCATTGGACGTAGTTAGCTTGTTTATGAGATCGGTGTCTTTTGCCGGGCCCTGAAATACTTTATCAAAAGAAAGAATCAACCATCTCTTGAAGTACGCATAACTTTTATCATCTGAATCTGGAATTTTATTTGAACTAAATATCAATTTCGCACCATTTCTAAAGTTGAATGGCTGCCCGTATTTTCTCTGCGCTCTAACTGAATCCCCTGACACAAGAGTTTTGAAATTACCAGTTACTAGTAACTTCTGAGATTTTAGATCTGCAAAAGTATTTGCAAGCTTACCATAAAGATCGGCTGAAGAAAATTTATCATTATCCAGCTCTTGCAGTGGTACATGACTACAATTTTCATGACCAACAAATGCTTCTATTACTTTGATAAAGACTCCCTTGCCATTATCTCCATTTCCGTATAGCATGACAGCTTTCTCAAATATTGCAGCTCTGTATAACAGATATCCAATTATTTCCAAAGCTGTGAATACATCTTGTGGATGTAAGACTTGGCCCAGAAATCTCAGAATCTTTGGACAGCTAGCATTTGGTTCATAAATTATTGGTAATTGAACTATACTTAGAAAATCTGGCGAATGATCTTTTAGTTCACCAGTCCAGATATCTAATAGTCCGTTCTGAACATTTATTATGTTGGTATTGTTATCGAACTTGTCTCGATCTACAAATGTTCTTCGTTTAATTTTTTGGATAATCTCATTAACCGTATGTGTCCTGATCTTTGGATTTAATATCTCTAAATATTCTTTAATCACGGAATCACCAAGATTAAGATATAGCCCTCGGCCAACGTCATAATAGTACATTTCTTCATTATCTCTCATGGTTTTAAGAGAATACTCAGTCATGACTTGTTCAGCTAGATTAGTGACTATATCTTGATCAGTGTCTTTAACAGAAATTATCGACATAATTTTTCTGATTACATTTTTTGCGGAAGTTCGTCCGCCATCCACTACATTTTCCAAGATTGAAAAAAGATATTGATAACCACTAACTTCTTTTCGATTCTTTTGATATGTAGAGTGTAGAACTGATAACCGATTGTCTTTCTCTTCATCATTGACGGACAGCTTTTCTATGAGTAAAGAAGATGACTCGATCGCTATGTGGTGTTTGTGCATTAACCCAGATAAACTGTATATTATTTGATCTCTATAGCCAGATCGGTAACTTGGAGATAGTAGTTGATATAGTAATTTTATCTGCTCGTCATTCAGAATTATCTCTAAACTATTTGTATTATCTTTTGAATAATAATTTGCCGTCTTGTCATCTTTAGATTTCAGACAATCTTTGAGAGTGTCTAACAACGAATTATACATTCCATCAACTATCGCGATCTTATCAATTCCAATCTTTTTGTAATGGAAGTTACAATCATTTCTATGTCTACTATCTGGAAGAGCCAGTAGACCAAAAGTAGTCTTAATTTCAAATTCACATCCAAGTTTACATTCACTGGTGATAATCTGTTTTTGCTGCTTAGAAGATAACCAAAAAATATGCCGACCATATTTCTTCTTCGTCTTAGTCACAAAAGTCAATTTGCAAGCTTTATCTAATAATAAGAAATCATTGCCGTCACTGCCGATTGTCAGGCATAAAATGGTATAGACCTGTTCACTATCAATATCAAGTACGTTGAGATATAATGGACTGCCATCTTCTGCTTTGAGATGAGTCATTCCAACTGCGGTTGCTACATTCTTGAATCTGTGTGCTTCTTTTCTGAGTCTTTCTTCATTCCAAAATTCTGGATGGTTACAGATATAAGTTACTGGGCTCTACTTTTCCACACTCGGTTATGCTCGTTAATTGTTCATCTGGAGTTAACAGCCCACTTACATTTGGAGTGACACCATCATCACCAATTGGAACAGGCTTTAAACCAATCCGAAAATATTGAATTAATAAAACGGGTTCGCAAGATTTATGTTGTTGTTCAGTACTATTTTCCATAGAAGCATTCACCATTAACCAAGTGGGTTGATGTCTCAACTGAATTAGACGAGTTTGAGCAATCGTCTAATTTTTTTTCTTGTAGTTTTAAATAATGGTCTGTTCTAGACTGTACTACTATATTGGAATAGTTTACTAATACACATAAAGCATCTATGCACCGATTAGAAGTTTCTACCTGAGTGTTGTAAGCATTTCTCTCCAGATTTTCGAAAGTGTCAATGATATACTTCTGTATGTTAGTAGAGTTTAGATCTGAAAAATACCAACTCTTAATTTCAGTTTGAATTGAATTAGTTTGTGTGTAGACGGCATCAACTTGTATATCTTTTAAGAATCTTGCATTACATTGGTTGGCCAGGGTACGAATTGTTGTTGCAATCTCATTTGCTGATGCTTCAGTTACTTCTGCATTCCGTAAGTTATTGATATGATCTAATATCTTCCTAGATGTTAATGTTACCGGTGGATATTCAGTAGTTGTAGCACTAGTCACTCACTTCCCTCGCAGATAAATCTGCTAACTCGATTAGCCGGCTAACTGCTATGTTGAAAGAGTCGCCAGCTAGTCCATATCTCTTTATCTTGCCATAGTTTTCTAAAGAGACAGCTATCATTTTTCTCTGTTTCATAATCTAATGTTTACAATGTTTAATATGTTATCTTTGTTATATAAGTTTATCATTGTCAATTCTAATATATCTAGATTGTAGAATATTGTTCTTTCATGCAGGCTTAGCTTTTGCATGCAGTGGAATTATCTACTGATTAATCTCGTTGCCATTTACTAACCATACAGCGTTGCCATCAGACCGCTCTTCTATTTCATTTACAAATTTCATAAAAAAATCACGCATAGCTTTCATTTCATTTTCACTTTCTCGAATGCATTGATCTTGCCGTATCTTTTCTTTTTGCATTATCTCTATGGTTTTTTTAATCGAATCTTGTTCAATTATTCTACTGGCAAGCTGCTCTTGAAGCTGTTCTATTTTCGGCACATTCTTTAGCTGATCTTGAATTTCAATGACTTGTTTTTTTAATCTATGTTCATCACCAATTGTTAGAGCGTCAACTGCTTTCATATATTCAAGCATAATCTTTTTGCGTGATATTTCATTATTCTCGTCATAGTAGGCGTCGTCTAATTGGATGCTATGCCCAATTAGAAGTTCTTTGATCTCTCTTCTAACATCGGAATTTAATAGCGTCGTGTTACAGAATCTTCTTAAAGCGTGGTCGGGTTGAAGCTCTTCAAACGGAAGACCCGCTTGTCGAACCAATCTTCGAATCTGGGCATTTATTGCTGGTACGGTTAGACTTTTGGGTGCATTAATTCTCTTAGAAAATGCATACTTATCACAGTTAACTGACCCAACCCCCCATCCAGCTTTTTCCATGATTTAATAGTCAGAGACGGGATAGCTCCAACTCTAATGCCACTCGAAGCCATCAATAAGATAATGCATCGATCTCTTAGATCTGCTATTGATAGAAGTTTTGATATCTCTTGTCTTGTGTACGCCCGGAAGTCGTTTGTTACATCTTCCGGATAATGTTTAGCTATATTCTTCCATGGTAATACTATTTCATACTCGTCCAAAAAAGATCGAACCCCATCGAGATAAAATTTAATGCTATTAACGGATATTTCACCACGTTTTGGCTTGCCCGCAGTTCTCTTACTCTTTTTTTCATTTCCGAGATATAGTTTATTATCATAGATTTCAGTTTGTTGGGTTCTATCTTAATTGAATCATCAGGGCTTATTTCATAAAATCTACAGAATAGTAACACATGAGTTGAATATGCGCTCTTTGTACTCTCAGACTTGAAGCTATCGAGCCATGAATTGCACGACTCATACTGAGCTAAAGATGTGACAACGTTCATGTATGACACACATCGAGAGAGAACAACTAATAAACATACCATTTATTACAGTTATCGTGCTATAAGTGAACAGAATGAATCATAGAACAAGAGTATCGGAAGGAATTCCACCGGCCGTTAAAGATTATTTGAATGTGAGTACTGCAGACGATGTTGTATGGTATCTGGAAGTGGATGAAACAGGTGAGCGATGCTGTAGGGTATTTGGTCGACATCCAAAATCTACACCGCCTGTAGAAACTCCTAAAGAAGATCACAAAAGGAAGATAGAATCTGAGCCTCACATCCATGACTATTCATAATAGTGGTTACGCAGATGCAGATGTTGTATTATAGCTGCGTATAATCAAATATCGAATGTAGAGTTTGCTGATTTGTACACATAACAAAGGAGACTACCAGTAAGGTCTTGAGAAAACTCGCTCAGCGCCTCACGATGAACGTCTCAAATTTTCGATAAGGCCGTCGCATGATCGTCAGTAAGCAGTTCCATAATAACTCATAGTCTTTTGTACATTTTTCACGTTCATATAATATATCATTTTGTCATCTGGGAAAATATCTTTGACACATGTTCCCCGGTTTCACATTCGTCATCAGGATCATCTGATGTTACTTGAATGGCATATACATGAGTGACAGCTGTGAGATTCAAGTTGTAGCCTAGATATTCTGTAGTATGATCCTGAAAACTAGGCTTTCCTCGCCCTGATTCTGTGTCTAAACATTCATTCAACTTTATATTATTTGATAGAAGGTGATTAGCAGAATAATATGGATTTGTGCCAAACCCTTCAGAGACAGTGATCATAAAATTTCCCTTGTCAATTTTGAAAACATACGCCTCATAACCCTCATCGCCCAAAGATTCATCATATGACCCTCCGGCTTTTCCCTCTACAGTAATGAAGGGAGTATTTCCATTCCTTAACCAGAAATCAGTTATAGTGTAGTCCTCCGTACGTAGTTCTTGTGCATATAATGGAATAGAGATGATCGAAGGAATTAGAAGTACCGTTATGGCGCATAACACTAACCTCATCTGACCTGGCGGCTTAAATCCCATTAGTGGTTTTCCATTTGTTTCGTTTATAAAGATACATCTGCCAGACATTTGTGCAATCATATATACCAACCGAGTCTAGATCATGGGTAGTCCTAAATAGAAAGAATATCATAGGCCATTGCAGTATAATGAGTAGTTTATCAGGTATACTTGAATGGCAACAAAAAGACGATGGCAAATATCATATTGAACAGATTCCTTAAATGGAGTACTGACTTAGAGAAGAATAAAATAAATGGAGTGACGGTCTATTCATTTATGTGAATAGTACACCCCTCATATCCAATAATTAGTAAAATGTGCTAATGAATCATGACTATAAGGTTGGGAATGTGTATTATTTCTGTTTCTTGCCATGGTTCCCGCATAAAGGCATCTTATACTATTTACGCATAGATCGCCGCTGCTTTACCTATTACTGTAAGTTATGAGTATTAGTATAAGTTGTTGTTATTATTTATCCATTGAGTTCAGAATGACCACATATAAAAAAAGATGGACTTTATTAGCTTTCCAATTATGATTCGGTAGATTGTTTTGTATCAATGGGATTATTGGAATAGAAATTTAGCTGCTGTCATAATCGGCACATGAGCTGTGAATTTGTTTGTCTCTTGATCATAAATAACATACACAGAGGACAAATCCACGCTATCGAACGACATGTCTATAAAACCACTACCACCACCATCTACTCTCACATTCTCTGCTATCATAATTGGAAACTGTATCTTAGTTTTGTTCTCTTCTGTTTTCGTAGTATCAGTCTGAATTTGAATATTTACTGCAGAGATATTGAAACCAAGTAAGTTATAATCTAAAGTAGGAATAAAATAACTAGTAGATTCAGATTCGTTCAATATCCTTTCCTTAATAGTTTGGTTAGGAAATACTTCTTTTGGATCAATATCTATAGTGTATTCAAGATGCCCGAGCAATCCAGATATACCTCCTGTAGTAATCCCCAGAGTATTATTCATCATATTTGATAGACTGTCTACTAAACTATTTTCAGGTGATGCATTTACATCCTGTAAGAAAATACAATAACTATAACAAATCATAATTGACGTTACAAAAAAATATACATTGGCGATATTCCTCTCTCTTATTTTAAAGAGACTTCTATTTCTATATTGGGGGATAATTTAGATTAGTGCATAGTTCAGTCCGAGATTTCTGGGAAAATGATTGACAACATTGGTAATGAAAGTAATATAACAGCAACTTAATCTTCATATTTTCGAGTAGATTTGCTATTTTTTGCAATTTTAATATTTACCCGCGTAAACTTAATACAACAATACAAGAAGGCATCCAAAAGAATTGAAATACATAGTTTATAAGAGGTTACGGGTTGACTTTTACTAGTTACTAGAATTGAAAAGAAGAAGTAATTTTTCGATAGGCGGTAAATGCGAATGTATGTGTCACACTAAAGGCAATATTCAGGATTTTTGTGGTTATTGTGCGTCATCTCATACTAAAAGAACTGCAACAATAGGTATAAAAAAATAGACTTAACACAACATTTCGATCAATTCTTTTCTTTGGTGATCTTAATTTCGTGAGATCGCTGGTATAAGCAAGATACGCAAGTAAGGTACTTCCGATCCGTAATGTCATGATGAATGTTATTTCATTATCAAATTATAATCTCCCCATTACAACCATACTTCAATAATTATCTGAGGGGTTATACCGTAGTTATGCACTTATAATGGACGGATTATATTATTGGACGTATATTGTTATTGATTATTGTTGTGCGTGATATTGACTTTTATTTAAGGAATATGAATCCTAATCTAATTGGCTACTATTTCTTATTTCCTATTTCTTATTCATTCCTCATGCTTAGTAACGGTTACAATTCCTGATATAATATATTAGATCAAGTATAGAAGTATATTTATCAATTTATCAATTTAATATTCTTATATTCACCATGTCATGAATCCAATGTGTATAACTGTCGCCATGTATTATTCACTCAATTATGAGCATTTACCTTTAATTTCATTCATGAAAAAGTTAAAAACAACTATGTGAATAATAACGTACTCAAGATGACATTGAGTTTCAATTGTAAGGAGGCAGGAGATCCTGTATGTACTCATACAATGTATGGCGATACGGAGGAAGAGCTTCTTGCTAATGCTAAGAAGCACGGAATAGAAGTACACGGATATACCGAAGAAACATGGAATGAAGAAGTCGCAAAAAATCTGGACCATTTTCGTAAATTAATCAAGACTTCATAGCAAACAGATTACAGAAAAATATATACACATTTTTATTCTGCTTGTCCATATACAAATAAGGGGGTATGATGCGACAAGTTTCGCGAGCTATTCTTTACCCCGCTGTTGAGAACTTGAAGGAGCAATAGACGAGCAAGCAACTTACCACGACTACGACTTAATCGATGCTTTCAGGTTGTCGCTTCAGTTCTGGCATTAGCCATACTTAATCCATGAAGAATACAAGAACTAGACAGGCTACTAAGGGTTGACAGCATCTGCAGATTACGATCCTAAGGATTCCGTTCTCAAAGTTTAACAGAATGTATACCCAAGCTGCTCAGGATTATTAGACTACTATACATTCTGCATTCACTATAATTATTCTAAGAATATTAATTATCTTGCTCATTTTTTGACGTCCGAAAGACCTGTGAATCATTGTCGTTCGGTCTTTTGTAACGCAGAATTACGAATATTTAATTTCTATAACTAAATTGGTGTTGGCTACAATTTTGAATCTTGATGGACTAACAGCAGCTACAACTACTACTGATATACACTTACTAACTGTGCTAAATTAGTATATTAGATACATATCATGTAAGAAAAAAAGGTATAGGAAATTTTTATTATCTGCTGCGGCTACACCTCAGTTTGTCTTTATTCTGTTCCGCCGCCGTTTTCTTCACCACTACCACTTTCAGTATCATCTGTCCCGTCAGTATCGCCATCACTAGATGGACTATCGGTTGAAGGAGTAGTGGTATCATCACTAGAAGGACTATCGGTTGAAGGAGTAGTGGTATCATCACTAGCAGTACCTGTTCCAGTATTATAAATCGGAGCGAAGCAATCTCTTATTTGTTGTTCAGAAACAGTTCCATCCACTTCTGCATCAGACAGACAGGATTGAAATTCTTGATAATCTTGACTAGCTGAGCTAGTATCTTCTGTTGTTTCAGTAGTTTGTGCTAGTAGTGTTGGAACATAATTCAGTCCTGCTGGTATCAGAAGTATTAGTAATATTGTTGCGGTTATACCTGCTGCAGTTCGAGTTTTTGCTGTATCCATTGCTCAACAATCGTATGTAATCTATATAATTAGTGGGGTTCGAAAGTTTGTAAAAGAGTATTAGAAATTTTTGACAAGAGGTCGGGTTAATTAAGGGTTAATTAAGTAATGACTAATCATTTCATGTATTACATCATTTAAAAATGATAATATTTACATTAGAATATATACTTATATTGGATAAACAACTGGTTTTATCATTTATCTACAGGGTGTCCATGACATAATGACCTGTATTATTGGACATGATTAGCTACTGTGGTTCTAACGAAGATTTCATTAAATGAGTAACTAGCTTATATCAACAGTCTAACCAAATGTGAATGTGTAGGCTTGGAATCCTTTTCCTTTGATATCAATCACTATGTAATGTACCCCATAGTCGTCATGAGTTGATAGATTATATAATCGCTGGTCATCTGTTGTAAACTTGCCCCCCTCTGACAAGTCTGCTCCGCGATATTTTCCTACTAGTGTTGACCCGTCTTCTGAGATAGTGACTTTCCCCTTCCCTCCTGCAACCATATTTACGGACTTGGCAGAATAGACTAGTGCAATACGACCAGTTTCACTCTGCAATTCCATATTATCAGCGTTGTTTTTCCATGTTCCATCAAGATAAATGACATTGAGTTTAATATTAGAGCCAGTCGTGGCTAGAGTATAATCCACAGTTTGATTTGGCTTGAACCCTTCTGGATTTCCCAAAGGTGCTCTGGCAAGTTGGTATCCAAAGTACAGCTCTGGTGAGTTTATTTTAGAGAAATCCACTGATTGTATATTTTCTGGTGCTGAGGTTGTTGTTTCTGTAACTGTATTATTATTTGAACTGGTAGGACTAGTATCGAGACCAATTTCAGCATTACGTTCTTGAAGAAGGGCCTGGATTACTCTTTCAGTTTCAGTATAACCTCCTTCGCCTATATGATCATATCTTATGTAACCTTCGTTATCAACTAAATATTTTCTGGGCCAATACTGATTTTCATATGCATTCCACGTTCCTTTGTCGTTATCTTGGATTACAGGATATTTTATGCCAAACCTTTTGACTGATTCTTTCACATTATCGATATTCTTTTCAAATTCAAATTCAGGTGCATGAACACCAACTATAACTAGACCTTTATCTGCATATTTTTCATTCCAATCAACAAGATAAGGAATAGTTCTTATGCAGTTAATACAGCTATACGTCCAAAAATCAATAAGTACAACTTTCCCTTTGAGCTCTACAAGACTTATTGGCTTGGTATTTATGTATCCTGTTACTTTTTCAAACTCAGGTGCTTTTTTGAACTGGGACTTGTCAATTGAGAATTGTGCTTTTTTTGTTGTCATTGAATCATTGCCTCCTTCCTGTACTACCTGTATTGCAGGAATAAAATTTGTTGTTCCTCCTCCTTGACCCGATCCTATTACTTTATTGAGTTCAGGACTATTGAAATATATAGCAAAACCTACAATTAATGATACTACTCCTATTGCCATTACTAATGCACTGAAGTTGTCTTTATTCATCATTAGATTCCTTTCTCAAAGTTAATCAGTTCATTTGCCAACGGAAAATTCCCAAGCAACGACAGCTGATTTGTAAATACTAGTATGCCAAGTATAATGAGCAGCGCTCCCATTGCAGGATTGAAGTATTTTAGATATTTTACCATCCTTCGAATTATTCCAGTAGCTTGGGAGAAAAATGCCCCAGTTATCAGAAAAGGAATTCCAAGTCCTATTGCATATGCTAATAATGAGTTATAAGCTGCCCCAGGAGCTGTGGCAGCCAAAGTAAATGTGCTGCCTAGAATGGGACCAACACAAGGAGTCCATGCAGCGGCAAATGCTGCTCCGAAGACAAAAGATGTAATATAGCTTGTCTTAAACTTTGGTATCTTAGTCATCTTTTTCTCAAAATTTAAAGTTCTTAATTTTGTAGATAGAATAAGATACGCTCCAAATGTCGCAATAACTATGCCTCCAATCGATTGCAATGTGCCTTGAAATCCGATCCCGACAGTATAAAGCACACTGTTTAAAATAACACCAAGTACAGCAAATATCAATGAAAAACCAAGTACAAAATATACAGTATTGAGAAAAATATTAAGTCTGGTTGACTTTCTGAGCGTTAGTGTGCGACCTTTAGAACTATTATCATTAGCAGTCGAACTTTGAACTTCATTTATGGTTGTTCCAGAGAGATAGGAAATAAATGCAGGCAAAATAGGAAGGATACAAGGTGAGAAAAATGAACCTGCACCTGCTAGTGCAGAAATCAGCACGTTTACTTCTACCATGATTTATGCTTGGTTAACGATTTGATTAATACTTATTTCCAAATCATATCCATATTAGATCCAATTCTTGTTTCGTATTATTAAGAAATTCTAGAGCAAAGTAATTCTCAGTAATACTGATAATCCAGCCAACTCTGCAATATGTATAGCCAAAAAATAAGGAATTAGCGCTTCAGCATAAAGCGGCTCCATCATAAAATAGCCATATACTGCGATAATGTTGTGCAGCATTAATAAGCCCACAAAAAGCATTAGACCTATGGTAAATCGCGCCCTGCTACTTCTATAAATTTTTGTATATAGAAAGAGTAATGCCATTAGAATCGCTATATTTGCCAATGCTACTATTGCATTAGCCGTAATAAGAGGCTCCAAGCTAACAGGTAAAAATAAATGGATTTGCTTATTTACTTTTGTCCATATCTATTCCAATTTTAAGAAATGATTCAAAGGTCTATTGGGTAAAGTAGTTTTAAGGTCTCTTCATTTCCATTTCATTTTAGATCTTACCTCGTTGAAAGCTTCCATATTTGCTTCAAGGTAGTTGGAAATAAAATACAAAACACCATATTTCTCGCCCATTTTACCAACTATATTATTTTTCTCAAGAACGGAAATATGATGTTGAATTGCCTTATAATCAAGCCTTAGAGTTTCTCCCAGCTGATTCATGTTATAGGGATGTTCTTTTAGCAAATCAACAATCCTAGCTCTATTTATGCCGCCCCTCGAACCAGCGAAGAGGTACCATAATATACGCTTGGCATTGGGGTCTGGCATTATTTGGTTTCTTTCTTCTTATTCCAATGTAAACTAATAAGTGTACATTATCATCAACATACACCAATTTTATTTATAGTGCCTGCAAATCTTGTTATTGCATACAACGAATCATTGCCTGATTATCAATTATACAGTTTGCGCCCATCCTCGTGCTTGATAAAGAGCCTCCTGTGATAAACTCTATTGCTTGAGTTGGATTCATTGATGTACCCTGAGAGATCATATTTAATAATGACAGCTGTATCTCTACTAGGTTTATCTGGCTAAGTGCTGCGGTTCTATCTCCATTAATTAATAATGCATCAGCAGCCTTTAAATGAAATCTTGCTGATTCCAACATTGGAGTTGTTATATTTCCAGCGCTGGTGGTTTGTGCAACAGCCTGAGAAATAACGGCGGTAAACTCGCTGCTGCTTGATACTGATATCATAATGCCTATCAGTAACACTGTTATTACAAATTTAAAGTAATTTTCGAAAGTCTGAGCCATCTAATATTCATATAAATGGATCGTAGTTTTAGGATTTTCTCTTTTGTATTGAAAGAGGTCTTTGTGTCACCATATCAAAGATAATCGCTAAAGATTCTAGATTTGTCTTGATCAATTCACCTTGATTTCATGGAAATCAATGGACACAATGACATTATCTAGGATAGTCTAAGGTAATGGGCGCTTGTGTTGGTGTCGGCATTGGCACAAGCTCTTATTCTTGGTAAAATCCTTACTCAGCATCCTTTAATTTGATTTCCGCTTAGAGTCAGACTATAATAAGTAAATGACTAGTCATTCAACGTATTACCTATCAGTTTTATTAAGATAGTTAATAAGTCGCCAGTGATATTAACCACTTTCACGCTCAGCACTTTGTTATTATCTAACTTGTAACTGATAAAGGTAGGACGACCAGGGGATTGAAGACGTAGAAAGGAATGTTCTGGTCGCCCCTACCTGATATGCATCCGATTGTGATTACCATTAGGCTAGGAAGTATAAATGGAAGCCGGAACTTGGTTCTCTTTTCATATTCATTAAGTTTAAAGGTGATCTACCAACGTCGTTCTCGGCACTGGAACTTTTGTCTACATCTTCTATTTCTTGGTCATTACTATGGCTTACCTCATTATTTCTAATTACCACTTCTCAAACATAGTAACGCTAAGTGTAATGCGTCCAGCACGCAATAGCTGGCACCAGTCAGTCCCAGTCGGTTAGTTGTTTACAGGATAATTTGGTCCCTGATCAGTATGCTTTTTCGGAATTCCTACAATGTCAGTGAATGTTTGGATAGATCGAGTTGAACCAAATCAGATAGTTCTTAATCTTCCACCGGCCATTGACCTTTGGTAACAATTTCTACCAAATTACCTACAGGATCTCTGAGGTATATCGACTTACCCCCACTGCCCCAACTCATTTCTTTCTCAATAGGAATTTTATTCTGTATTAGAACATTCTTTGCAGCTTCAACGTCTACTTGCTCTATTTCTAATGCAAAGTGGATGGATGAAGGGGGAGTTATAGCGCCATGAGCTGGAAAGGCGCTATTTATAGGGATCCTGGTATTTTTAGGATTGAATATTAAGAGCATACTTTTTCCAGCTTTCAAGAACACATGTCTACCTTCTTCCTCTGAGACCAGATCGAGTCCAAAAATGTTCACATAAAAATCCTTCATAATATTCAAATCGGTAGAGTAGATGCATGTTTCAATTATCTTTTCAAACTTCAATCCTTTAGTTTCTTAGCTTAAGTAATATATAGATAGATAACACATAACCTTGGTGATCTATACTAAACCAACATTTGCCAGCAACCTTAAACTGATCCTCAGCGGTCCCGGGGCTTCGGGTTCTTGGCCTATGCCCGATGACCGTCAGCAAGAGCCGGGCAGATGTAACCGCATAGTCCTCCTAGTGCAGACTTGCCTGCACGCATTGCCGACCTCAAGAAGCAAAGAGTACACTTTAGAAATGAGATCCAAGTCGGTCCTGGTGGCAGACAAATTCAAGTGGAAGATCCTGATGGCAATTCGATAGAGTTGTTCGAGCCTGCACGGGCTACTTTATAATGCTGTACTTCATATCCTTACGTTCAAAGATATCCAAAGGCAAACCGTAAACGGCTCTTTCTTGTCAGTACTTTGGCATTAATTAGGAGTACCCGTTTTCTTCATCGCTCTTTTCAAAATCAAGACTCTCTTCAACCTTTTTCTGCACTTCCTTG
>OCZV010000267.1_pt1 | contig 19280 bp, 28 predicted proteins | sample 1539051 | NCBI WGS metagenome assembly OCZV01 (sample SAMEA3113581, study PRJEB22503) | soil metagenome
TCAGGAGTCTTTGTTAGATTCCCAAATCCCGAAAATGATCCTTATGTTGCGGTAAGCTATGGATATGAAATACAAATAGGCGATCTTGCTCAACCAGATGGTAAGCCCATTCATGGAACGGGGGCAATTTATGATTTTGCTGCTCCATCCATAAAGGAATCAAAACCAACTGGAGAATGGAACAGTCTTCAAATCATAGCAGAGAAGCAAAAGTATACCGTCATGGCAAATGGTATAACAGTGATATCTAATTTTACTGGAAACAGATCGCTTGAAGGTTATATAGGATTACAGAACCATGACGACAGATCTAAAGTCTTCTTTAGAAATATCAGGGTTAGGGAAATTTCGTAAATTGCGTTGTAATTATACTTTTATTAATTCCAATTGATACGATCAGTAAGGTCAACTCCTAGAGCTAAGATAAAATGATTTTGTTATTTACTATAATGTTTTTAATAATTATTACCATAAGTAATGATTAATGACAAAAGAAGACGAAGATGAAGAATATCAAGTAGTAGCAAATAAGAAAGTCTTAAAGGAATGCGATATGCTGAAATTGGAATTTCTTGGTAAGTCAATTTTATTGTCTATGATTAATGGTAAAGCGTATGCTATAGATGCAGTTTGTTCACATGAAAGTGGTCCTCGTGAAGAAGGAATTCTTGATGGCTATGAAGTTGAATGTCCGTGGCACGGATCTAGATTTGATGTAAGGACAAGAGAAGTTAGAAGCCCTCCTGCAGATATAGAAGAACAACAAGCAAGTGTAAAAAAAGAAGTTTCTCTTCTTGAGCTTATGCTATTTGAGAAAAACAAAGTTGAAAGTACTGATATAATGTCGTTTAAGTTTAGTAAACAAGAAGAGAAGAGAGATAATGATAACGATAAAGGATCTTTGAATTACACAGCGAGACAATATGCTTATTTTGACATAGGTGGAGTGTATAATGACCCCAAAGGACCAATTAGGCATTTTACTATTGCTTCTACTCCGACTGAGAATTTTATAATGATTAGTACTAGAATAAGAGATACTTCATATAAAGAGAGGCTTACATCACTAAAAGAAGGGGCAAAAGTTAAAGTAGGAAGACCAGAGGGCAAATTTGTATTGCATGAGGATTATTCAAAACCTGCAGTATTTCTGTCAGGTGGAATAGGTGTAACTCCATTTAGGAAGTATGATAAAAAATGCTACAGATAGACAGCTCCCAGTAAAAATAGTAATGTTTGATTCTAACAGAAATGAGCAAAACATACTCTACAAAAATGAATTTGATGAATGGGTAAATACCAATCAGAATTTGAAGATTATATATACCATTACTGGGGATGAACCATCATCGCTTCCTGCTAACGAATGGAAAGTAGAACATGTAAGAATAGGCAAGTCAATGTTAGCCAAATATCTTAGAAGGAGCTTGATAATTCGATTTATTACATATGCGGCCCACCTGGTATGATAAATGTCATGCAAATACTGCTTCAAAAAGATCTACAAATTCTAAAAGACAGAATAAAGATTGAAGAGTTTACGGGTTACTGAATAGAAGAAAAACATCCACTAGTTGATGAATAGATACAGCTTCATTACTGTTATTACTTAACTGGATCCATAGTACAAATGATCAAATTGATCTCATATGTATATATGAGTTTGTGGTTAGTCCCCAGATCATGAATTTCATCAAGGGCCATCTTACCCATTAATGATAACTCATATTTCTATATCTCAATGTTTAAAAAAGCCTATATTCAATGCAATATTATCTCAAGAAGTAGGAACCCAACAATTTCTACACTTCTGTATTGACATGTCAGGGCGACCAAGATATAAGACATATCTGGTCGCCCTATTATATCACAATTTTATTATTTTGTGTTAGAAAAACATTTGAATTGAATTGTGCTTTTTATTCACACAGAAATCACTCAGAATGGATGGTGGGTCAGTTAGATATGTCAATCATAGGCACGAGTAGCTCTTTGACCCACTACCCTGATCTTGTCATAATCTTTGAAATTCTATGTTACAAGGAATTAAACTATTTTACTCTGGAACAGAGGTATCTAGAAAGGAATGGATGAAAATGCACCTAGCAATGGTGAAATAATGATGATGGAAGATCGTGGAACGGTGCAGTCTGATCATGGCTGGAAACAATTAGAATATGTCGGAGAATAACACTGTTGGCAGTAATTGCAGCGACATCAGTAATCGTCCTGAGCGGCTCTGAACTATCTTTTGCTGTACTTGACCGAACTCTTGGTCACTTAGATGGTATAGATGATACAGTTAAGGACGTTGGGGATGATGTCTCAGATTTGGAACATGACGTAGGAGACTCCGTTGATAACGCCGGAGAAAACGTAGGGGATATACTAAGAGGCAACGATTAGAACCTTTCAATACAGTTACAAAACTGGATCAATCAATATGTCATCAGTATGAATTGAAACTAGTGAATACTCTACCTTTATTTTTTTCATAAGCGTTAGTAAATTTCAGTCGAAAACAGATCAGTAATTCTCTTCCTATTGATAGTCACGATTAAGGCAGATAACGTTGCCCTTCGGGGTTATTTCGGTCCACTCTAGGCGGAATCAAGAATCTACGACTGAGCAGTACATCTCGATAGTTTCTCGTGGACAAATACTTAGGGTAGGTTAGATTTTAGTACTATTTATGAACAGCAAATTAAATTTCGACTGTTTTGTTTTAGCTATTTGTTCTGGCTTTCCACGTATTTTTTAAAATTGTTCAAAATTGCCTGCCAGCCGGAGCGCTGCATCTCTAGTGGATATTTGTTCTCAGGCTCAAAAGTTTCGGTAACTTTGACACCGTTCGGAGTATCTTCAAATTCCACTTTTACATGCCGGCCGTCATCCATGTCATACTCAATAAGCCCATTTTCTTTCACAGCGGTATAAGTTCCTGTGAAGTCAAAACCCGTACTTTTGTCTTTTGCGGCCATGACAGTTTTAAATTTTCCACCTACGCGTAGATCATTTTCTGCAGCCGGAGCTTCCCAGTCGTTAGATGCAAAAGCCCAGCCCGTGATGTATTCTGGCTTATTCCAACATTCCCACACTCTTGTGACGGGAGCAATAATAACAGTCTGTACGGTAATTGTTTCTTTCATGTTCTTACGAACATTTCCTTTAGTGTCTTTAAAATGTTAGTCGGACTTCCATTCAATCCGGCAATGAATCCGTCCAATTATAATCCAATACTAAAGAATACGTTGCCCATGGTCGACTTATCCGTACTGTGTAGAATTCCTTGATGACTTTACTCGATTACATCTCCAGCGTCAACAAAATTAAAAGATATCTTGTCAATGAATAACCTATTTTCATGTGGCTAGCGTTGTACATTTCTCATAGAAGACACTTTCTAGTAACCTAGACATTTAGACGTTCAAAATCTCCGACGACTCGGTATACAAGGTGTGAAACAATACTTGCTTCAGTTGAATTAGATTTGTTCATGACCAGTAGTATATTTCTTGGAGTATAAAAATGGGTAAGAGATTAAAAGTATACTTAGCTGCATTACACAAAATTTGCAGAGTCAGAACTTTCCAAAGATCCAGAATATATATTTAGAATGCTCATGAAATCCCGAAGCTCAATCGCAGGTGTAAGTAAGAGCTAAATTAATAATTAATATTGCTGCAACTAAAATACTGTTGCTTAATGAAAAATAAGGGCTTAGTTATAGCAGGTATTGTATTAATAATAATATCATTAATATTCGGTGCCTATTTTGCTCCTATATATACTCAAGCGGGGGAATTCGGAATAGGTAGAATAGATCCAGATCAGCTTGTACCACTAGTCATTTCTATAGTGATTTTCTTTGGGGGAGTAGGACTACTTGTAAAAGGATTTATCTAAGAGGTACATGTGCAGTTGTATCTTTTAAAGAATGAAATAGAACCTGCCCCATTTCCAGCGATTCTCTTTTGTATTTCAACCATTAATCTGTTAGGCACCTTAGCTACCGGACGAGCAGACAAAGCGTGCTGATAACAAGGGAATATCACATCCGAAAAGGTATGTCTTTTTGTGAATTGGCTACACCCATAGTAAGTCAGTTAGTAATGGAGACTCTATTACTAATGTGCTGAGTTTTGTACTGACGGATTTCCAACCCATTTTCGTGGCAGTTAAGAGATTATATTTCTAGGAATGTTATCTATCTTATAAAATGAAAGCAAGCGAATTTAGTAATCGAATTTTCTTGGTCCAGTGAATAGTGGAACAATTACGATTAACATTCCTCAACAACTAAAGCCCCATTACCAAAAGTTATCAGCATACCTATAAAGTATGAGGGACGGTATTTTACTCCTATGTGGTTCCACCTCTTCACACTATCTAATTTCTATCTCTGTCATATCCAGTGTTTCCGAGAAGAATTTTTGACCAGGGGTATGGTTCGCCTGGGACTTAAAGGTTGAACTTATCCCAGGCCTAGTCTACATTTCTATCTGCAACTATAGCCGTTCTGTTTATGTGTTTACAGTCGCTGAGCGTTCTTATTAAATGGCATCGTCCCTCAGATGATTTAGTCTATTAAACTCCGGCTAAGAGGATTAAGGTTATACTCTTGCCCACGAAAGCGGATACCTTGAGGAACTTCTCTTCAGAGCATCAATCAATTAAAGGTAATACTTTCAGCCATCGACGGCAGCCTGATAATATGTGGAAAGGAACCCGTACGATTGCGTAATGAGAAATCAAATTGATTATACGGTATGCCTGTACTTAAATATGGATACATTATTAGACACGCTTTGTACTATAATTATGGAATTAATCATGATGGATCAGATGACAGAACCCGTAATTCAATTGCTTAAAGGAAAGAATTTTGCTCATCTATCGACACTCATGAATGATGGCTCCCCCCAAGTTACTCCTACATGGATTGATCTTGACGAAAATAGTAGCAGTATTTTGATTAGTACTGTTGAAGGAAGGATAAAACACAAAAATGTATCTAGAGATCCAAGAGTAGCTATTTCTATATCTGATGCAGATAATCCATATAATATGGTATTAATTAGAGGAAGAGTTATTGAGCAGATCAAGGAAGGAGCTGTTGAACATACTGACAGACTTGCAAAGAAGTACCTAGGTATGGACAAGTATCCTTTTCCTACACCAATCGAAAAGAGAATCACTCTAAAGATAAAACCAGAGCGAGTGTTCCACCAACAGTCTTTTCAATAACAATTGAATAAATGACATATACGATATTGTTTGAGTAATACTGAATTCATACTAAGACGCATTATTGATCTGAGCCACTACTTTCATGTAAGCTTGAATGAACCTTTTAGCATACATATTAGCACCTTTCTCTGACCCCCTATGTTCACCAGCTCTAGTTCGTGGATGATGATAGAATTCATGTAATACTACAAAAGGGTTGTAAAAGATCTCTGAATTCATAGTATAGATCTTTCTTTCTTTTTGGACATAAACCGCATATACAGTTCTGCGTTTCCCTTTGATAGTTCCGACAGTGATCTCGGGTGGAGACATATTGTAAATACTGCTTAAGTCTTGTAAAGCTTTTTCTGTCTCCTTGTTGAGGATCATATGTACTATTTTCGCCCTGTTCCTCTCATCTACGGAAATACCAGGGAGGTGCGATGCATGGTTGATCATATACACAATGATGTTTCGCCCTTCAAAAGTCGCCCTTCAAAAATGTTGTGTCTAAAGGACAAGGACAAGACTCAAATCGTCTAAAGAAGTATGTTCATGAATATTCCGAACATGTTAGGGTTGGTGTAATTGCAAGACTACTTGAAAAAGATAGAGGTGAGACTATTCATTGGTATGAAACAGTAAAAGAAATAAAAACTGACAAGAAAAGCAGACAAAAAAATGTTAAAGGTTATTCTACAATACCTAAGAATGTGAATATGGCATTCTACAAACAGTTCCTAACATCAAAGCTAAAAGATACTCTGGAAATTGCAGGATTTACAGCATCAATGGAGTACATGGTATGGAAACATTATGCCTAAGAGAAGATTAGCAGCAATACTAGGTGTTTCGTATCAAGACGGATCGATGTTCTTATCGACAGAAGAATCAACAAGGAATTTCAAAGAAGATTCCCTAACGATGAACACAGAAACAACCCTTTGTGGGTTTACAAGGCCAAGCTAAGGGAGAAAATGTGAATAATATTGCATTTCATGTATACCCATTTCCTAAAATTACAAATGAGAAGAGTACTTCAAATGAAATGGATGACTAGCTGATAGAGACTGAATTAGAGTTTCATGATCTTCAAGATCGACAAGAATAATTACTTTTTTACAGTGCCATATACCATACCAGAATTGGTATAAATCTTTATAGCTAACCTTACTTTCATACCTACAGGATGGGACTTTTTGGCTTTATCTTATTGGTTGTAGTCATATTAGCTGTATTAGGCCTGGGATGGAAGACCTTCACTTCTGGAGTTATTGTTGGTTTTGATAAGGCTGTAGACGTTGGTATTCCTATAGTCAAGAACTTGTCACAAGAGGCTAAACACCAAGTGAATACCATTGAGTCTTTACTAATTTATGGTAGATTTGGATCATGAATCTAGATCAAACAAGACGTATGTATTTTCCATTATCTAAAAATCGGTTCATCCAGTACTGGAAACAGCATAATCAAGAAGAGGTCTAATAGTTGTATATTCGCCGTCAATTGATTTCAGGACTCCTAGGATCAGGTAATTTCTTTCCTTCCTTTTCTTGGTTCTCATTTTGGAACTAGGAATCGTGGATATGTCAAATAGGAACACTTTTGAAAATAACTAACTTCATTTTGTTGTGATTCACGATCTATAGGAGCATCAAAATCACTAACGAATTATAATATCAAGCTCCTCATCCTTATACATATTACTATAACTGACTCAATATTAAGATTGCAATATTATGATTGCCCAATATTTCCGTTATATCTGTATATTTGAGATAAACTACAGACTGTCGAAAAAAAGTAACGTAACTGTACGATGGAACCTGTACAATCAGCCAAATTATTAAGAATATACGATTAGTTTATATACTCTCAATAGATAAATTTCCGAGAATATAGCTCACTTCTGATCTGAGAAATTCAAAGTATGATGCAAATACTTTCGCCAATGGATCCTCAATGGGGTCGGTCGATATATTTTAGTACATCAACTACATTTCCTTGTATATGGAAATTTCAAATAAGATGCAGAAAAAGAGCATGGCTTCACCCGATGAAACAAGAACATTTGAGAAAGGCAAGATTGAGTTTGCAAAAGTTGGAAATACCAGCATAGGTAAAGGATATTTTGAACCTGGATGGAGTTGGGAAAAATGTGTGAAACCTATAGTTAATACGAATACCTGTGAACTTCCGCATACTTTGTACGTAACAGCAGGCAGAATAAGATTTAGGATGGATAATGGCAGTGAAGAGGAATTTGGTCCTGGCGATATTGGTTACGTACCACCTAGGCATAATGCATGGGTTGTTGGAGACGAACTATTTGAAGCACTAGACTTCACAGGTGCGGAAACATATGCAAAGAAACATTAGCTTGAATAGACAAGTAATCAATGAGGTTCATGTAGTATTATCCAATTCATCTTCTCTTGGTAGCATGTCCGTTATGCTACTTCGCTCATTTGTGATTTTGAAAGTAGGGTACACTTGAAACGTAATATCGTTGTATACGAAATTAACGTGAGACAAATCTCCTGTGTCAAGGATTTCATTTCCTGCTTGTCTCCTTGTTGATGGTCAAATTATTCTCTCCTTGCCTTAATATTATAATACCTGCTCATAAAACATTTCTATTGCTTAGCATTGCGTATAAGTTATTTTGTATAATAAAATAATCGGGAACTCCTATGTTTAAAATATCGCTAGTGATTCCACACGTGAAATAGTGATACCTTCTATCTAGTAACGGTTAGTCAATACACTAATCGTGTCGTGTTCATTTCTTGTCCATCCAATCAGTTAGCCGATTATATACGTATAGTTTGAATAGAATGTGTATAGAAAAGGGATACCTGTTATTAGCTAGATTAAAGAGATCCGTGTATGATTGGTTTGGCAATCGCATTAGGATTAATACTAATTGTATACTTTGAAACCACACCTAATACCACAAAGGCAGATGAAGAATCACAAGAAGATGAAGAAGATAAAACAATTCACCTTACAAATATTCCGACTCAGGAGCAGAAAGCTACTGACGAGAAATTAAAGGAACAATGGTTATCAAACTTTAGCCAACTTAATAGAAAATCAAATAATAATAATACTGATAGCTAACTCTTCCTTAATAGCTAAGAATTTTTAAGGCCTTGATAGGCATTTTTGTAATACTCATCGTTTCCATGAGCTAACTTAGTTCTTCCATTTGCTTGAAGATTCCAACCCGTTTATCCATCTCAACTAATTTTGCCATCTTAAGCAAGCTCTATAGTACCAAAACTGAAGATATAGTCTTATTGTTTAACTAACTACGTCTCCAATGGCTCATATGTTCGTTGTCGGTAATCCCAACCTATAATTCAAACTGCCAACATGACGTGCTGTCTCTCAACCCTAGGATTACTGTATTAGTATCAATTATACTGGAATTTCCTAGATCGTATTTCCTAGTACAAAATATCGTACCGTAAATATAACAAATTTTACTGCATTATTCAGATGTCCCTAACATACAAAGATTGTGTACAACTATTTTGTATTCGCTGCGAAGATGTTGGACTCGATTGTAATTGTACGATTTATGGAATTGATGAAGAGAAAGTCATTGATAATATAATCATACACATGTTTGAAAACCATGCAATTAAGCCAGAAGAAATGACTACATGTATGAGATTGAAGATAAGAGAGAATATACACTTCTTAGTGAACAAGAATTAAGGGATTTCCGTAGCAGCTCCTATCTTATTTTCTCTTTATCACTATCTGCCATTTCTATATGAGTCTTTTTATAATTTATCTAACAAGGGATTATGCAATTAAATGGCTGTTTACAGTTATCGTTCAAATGAAGTGGTGTTCGATGCATCTAATAAGCTTCCAATAAAAGTATGACTTCTGGCCTTGCAAAATATGCTAAAGGTGTATCTAATCAATGGACGCTAGATTATGATGAAGTTATAGTAGTCCTCAAAGGAGTATTCGCTATTCACTTAAAGGGAAAGTTTTCAACGTTGAAAGTCGGAGATTTTTTCTTTATCACACGTGGCACATCTATTACCTATCAGGCAGATGCAGCTTTAGTCTTGTATGTGACCTATCCTCCTCGGAGGGAAGCTGCACATGAGGCTAGCCGGTTTTAGCAGTAGTTGCCGAAGCGCAGTTGCTAGTGATCTAGGCACGAAAAATAGCTGCTATCAGATATGCTTAGAAAGCTTATGGGCAGCTTTACGCCGAGAATCTTGGATAGTTTGATCTACATCAGTTGAAGAATCAGGAAGGGGGTCAGGTCTCGGCTCTTCTCCCATTTGTCCGCTGGTTGCATCATTTAATGCCTGGTCTCGTTTCAGTGGGTTTCTTTTTTCAATGCTCATAAATATATTAATCTCATGGCTAACATTGTTAATAGGCGTTTCTTGATAAATATTGAACTACAGTGGTGCCTAAAAATATAACATAGCTGCCAACTAGTCATCATCATCATTTTTATCATCATCTTCGTTATCATCTTGCTCCAAACAAGGTTAATGCTACACTCTTTAGAATACGGGAATCCCAAAATGCATTTCCTGAGTTGCACGGCAAGACAATGAGTTTGCCATTGAAAAAGTACTACGAGGGAATCATAAGATTGTTGCCTATGATACAACCTGAGTTAGGCTCATAATGTCACTTTGGTAATGATATTTCATGAACGAATCCTTTCGACTTTTTCTATACTTATAAAGTACAGGCATATGATGTATGCATTTTTATGTAATGGATTCGTCCAAGTCCTTGACGGTCCAAAAGCGACTGAGAATCGGGACGTTTAATCTGCCATATGAAGACATGTTTAAATAAACTCTATTGTGACCTGACTTAATGTTTTCGTTTAAGGTTTCAGCTCTGATTTTATCTCTTTGTTTTGTATCCTTTCTCACCTTCGTTGTAACTTCAACAGTACATGCTCAGTCAGACCAACAGATAGTAAAGTATAAAAATTTAACCTTAGACTTGGGTCTCGCGCAGTTAAATCATCCTGACCATTCAATCATCACCTATCCGAACTTAGGACATGAATTCTATCCTTCATCTCAATGGTTCACCCAGAATGGACCCATCCCAGAATATGTCTTGGCAGACATTTTTACATGGCTTGGACCCAGATCAGGGTTTACAGATTTCGAAAGTAGTTCTTTAACTTACCCCTTACCGCCTACCTCGCCCAAGCGTTAACGATTTGATTCAGCTTCAAGATAATGCCCGAACTGGATGCATAAACAATGCTTTGCAATTTAAATCAAGCAAAGCTCCTTTAAGGTATCAATTGTAAGTACACTACTTGCTTGACATGAACGTTTACGTGTACAAATGATATAATGGAAAAAAATAGGTTTAGTCACATTTACTATTTTTGAATATGCATTCGACTTACGGTGTCATTGCTGGAGGTGGCACTGCCATTCCACCTCCTGCCATATCGGAACCGGTCATATTTCCTTCTGTGGCATTTCCTCCATCACCTGTCATATTGTCACCTTGTGCAGAAGCTGGCATAATCATTGTTATTCCCACTGCTGATGCGGCTAATGTCGCTACTGCTAAGGTCGCCGCTGCCATAATTGTTGTCGTCAGGAGAATTCTTTTATTCATAAGGTTCATTGAGCCGAATAGAACTACAAATTATATAATATTTGTACATAATTCTCTGATGTTGTAATGCCTATCTCACTAGTTAGATATTAGATATGTTGCATATTGAATGTGGACCCGGGGTGGGATGAGATTGGAGTTGTACTGCCTGTTGAAGGATAAAGACGGCTTTCATATTTACAGCTCTGTTCAGTATGAATCCTATCTAATCCCAGTTTTTAACTGAGTTCTACGAGTTTATACTGCCTATTACCACCTCCTTCCAGTTATGAATATTAAACTTGTAATCATCACAATATGTGTGACCCGACTAGCTTTAGTTAGTATTAAAAGGGAATATTGAGGTACAAGTAATTAGGATTCAGGTTAATTATCAATGCCGAAATACTGTCGTAGTTGCGGCGAACCATTAACAGTTGCTGAGGCACAGTTGGACGATAAATTAGGACCTGAGCTATCGGTATGTTTGTCCTGCGTTAGAGCTAGAGCAGCGCTAAGAGAAATAAAGAAAGAGGAACTTATAAGATATTATTATCGGCCTGACGAGATCGATGTTTAGTTGGATTATCTAATATGATAATCATCATCATTGCTGTCTTTTGGATGAAGATGCACTTTTTCTTGTGACTTTACTATTGATGAAAATTGCCATCAAACCGAATTTGCTCTTATTGACTCGAATCCTACCCTACCACTTATTCTGTCCTTAAATAGGTAATTGTGGTTTATAGGATTTTTATATCATCTTTATTACTGATATGCTCTTATAATATTCCGTGGGGGCTGTATTTAGACCCAAGGACTTAGGAAGAGGTGGCTATAGGAAGGTCATAGAATACTCAATAAGAGATCTACGTCCAGACACCAAGGATGATGTCATAAGATTATTGAATTCTTGGGAAGGCACAAGATCTGAAGAAAGACTAAAGAATATGTTAGGATACGATAAAGCTCAAGAGATATTGAAAAGTATCAACATGGCGAAAGACGAATAGGAAACCCTCCTGATATAGACTCAAAAACAGAAACTTGTGCAAATGCTTAATTAAACAGTAATATAATGTAATAGAATAAACCAAAATACAGCCCTTAATCTGACACAAAGATTATTATCGTTCAATTAGTTAAATTATTTATTGGCTACGTTCGTGACGATACTGTTGCTCATGTAAGCATTGGAGCGAGCAAGAAAATACTTGCAATCGATTTTGATTCGGTACTTGCAGATACAATGATCACATGGTTAGAAGAATATAACAAGAGAAATAGTACATCTATAATCAAAAATGATGTAACACATTGGGATATTTCTAAAGTCCTTCAGATTTCTATAAACGAAATTTCTCAAATATTTAATTATCTATGGAAATATAGATGGCAAGATATCCCTCCGACAGAGCCTAATCTAAATATAACGACAAGAGAGATACATAAAAGAGGATACAGAATTTCAATCTTAACAAAGAGATATAGATCATCTGTTGCACATGTTGCCGAATGGCTAGATATTCATGATATTTATTGTGATGATCTAATATTCATTTTTGATGGGACATCTAAAGCAAAATATCCATTTAATACACTAATTGACGATACGCCTGTTAATCTTATAGACGTATCCTCACCACAATCTGCAATATTATTTAACCAACCTTGGAATAAGGACTTTGATTGGCTAGTTAGAGTCGATTCATTAAAGGAAGCAGAGCAAAAACTATTCTAATTCTAATTCATTTCTGGTCAACTATTAATAGTAATATTAAGAATGGCGATTAAGTGAGGTCAAAGCCTTCTTTAGATATCCAGATCAACTTTAAACACAAATTAGTCTTTTAGTCTAGCGTTACGGTGTGACTGCAAATAGTGGGTTATTGAAGCTCTTTTCAAACATGAAAAGAGCGATTTGGCGCCATGTAACAGGCTATTAATTCTATAAAGATAGATCATATTTTCTATGCTCTATTAGTAACATAATATGACCAGTAGCTAAAGAAAGTATGAATAAATGAAATAACAGGGGGAGGATCTTGCTCTATTATATTTATTACCTGAAGCCTAGTCAGCGTTTTCTATGTACATTCAGTCTCCAATTCTATAGTGAATCTCAGCTGTATGATAAGCCCGATCCACTACTGGGGTACTGCATGGTTTACCATTAATGGACAAAGATATGGTGAAGGAAATTATTATGACATGATAGATTGGGTGTACGATGATGATGTTGAGATACGTGGAATAAACACAAATTGTTTATTCCAGAAGTATTAAGCGGTATATATGCAAACTTTTGGCAGTTCTCATATCTATTAAATATATTTCAAAATACACAATGTTTGCAGACAGTAAATAAAATATAATGTATGACCTTTAAGACCGAACTTTATCTAGGAATAACGGATTAAGTTGAACTTATATTAGTAATAGTTACTTATTGAATCTTGATATATGTATGCAGGAAATTATTAATCCAAATACGATATCAACGCAAAACATGGCAATGGTAAATTTTCATATTTTAGGTTGTGAAATGAAAACATCCGAACTTCCAAAAGTGTATTAAATGCAAACAGTAAAGGATTCTTCAATACAAGGGCATCAGCACCAAGAGTATCAAGGCGTAGAGCGTACCAAAACAATACTTGATGATAATTCACTTACCATTGCTGAGAAGCTGATAAATATAAGGAATGTTGACACAAAAAATAAGAAATCAAAATCTTTGTCGATGCCAGGTGATATTGTACTTGTCAATATAGATCTCGCCATGGCACAAGATAGCACGGGCCCTTTGGCCATACGCTCTTTAGATGAAATGGGTATTCACAAGCTCTATGATCCTTCAAAAGTTCTGCTAGTGATAGATCATACATTTCCAGCAGCAGATGAGAAGGTGGCTAATTTGCATACCATGATGAGGGATTTTGTATCCAAACACAACTGCCTTTTGGTTGAAGGCTCGATTTCGCATCAGTACATTCTCGAATATTTAGCTGTTCCTAGTATGATGATACTGGGAGCAGATTCACATACCTGCCAAGCTGGATGTCTGTCTGCATTTGCCACTGGAATAGGCAGTACAGAAATCGCTGCAGTCTGGGCAACGGGCCAATTATGGTTAAAAGTACCAGATACTATAAAGATTAATTTGTCTGGGATTTTTGGGAAAGGGGTATTTGCTCGAGACCTAATTTTAGATCATATTGGAAAAGTAGGTGAAGATGGTGCAAATTATAAGGCATTAGAATGGAAATTTTCAAATGACAATGTAAGGAAACAATTTACTATGGATTCTAGAGCATGCATTAGCAATGCATCAATGGAATGCGGTGCAAAAATATCTGTATTTCCCACTGATTATGTCACATGTAAATATTTAGAAGAGAATGCAAGAATAAATAAGGATTTGAAGACCTTTGAGATACAAGCAGGTACTTCTGCCACGTACGAGGATGAATTTGAAATAGAATGTAACAGGATTGAACCGAAAGTTTCAGGTCCAGATAACATTGATAAGATACATTCAGTTGAAGAGTTACCAAATATAGAAATTGATCAGGCGTTTATAGGTTCTTCGACGAACGGAAGAATAGAAGATTTGGAGGTAGCAGCAAACATATTGAAAGGCAGAAAAGTTCACAGAAACACTCGATGTGTAGTTACCCCTGCCTCTGTTAAGGTCTACGAAGATGCTATCAAGCGTGGCTATGTAGAAATTTTTTTGCAGTCGGGAGCCGTGTTTACAAATGCCACATGTGGTGCATGCGTAGGTACTCATCTTGGTGCATTAGGAGAAGATGAGATTTGTATATCCTCGTCATCAAGGAATTTTATTGGTAGGATGGGTGCACTTTCTTCTAAAGTATATCTGGCATCTCCTGCAACAGTTACGGCATCTGCAATAGAAGGTAAAATAGCCGATCCAAGAAGGTATTTTTGAATATGAATAATGATGAAACCATTATTCATATTAGGAACATGCAACGACTATGACCAATACTAATATTATAAAAGGAAAGGCATGGGTATTTGGAGATAATATCAATACAGATATAATTATACCATTCAGATTCAAAAGCAGAACCAATGATCCATATGAATTAGCAAAGTATGCTATGTATGGATACGATCCGGATTTTCACAAAAAGATCTCCAAGGATGACATAATAGTGGCGGGTCGAAACTTTGGAGGAGGCTCTAGCAGAGAGCAGGCTCCTGTAGCATTAAAATATGCAGGCATTTCAGCAGTAATAGCTGAGAGTTTTGCTCGTATATTTTATAGGAATGCTTTTACCATTGGATTACCTGCACTTGAAGTCCCAAACATAGCGGGAAAAATAAAGCAGCAGGATGCGCTTGAAGTAGATGTCTCTAAGTTTATTGTAAAGAATATTAGAACTGCCAATAGCTTTCAAGCTAAAAATGTACCGGCATTTATGCAGCGCATGTTATTAGAGGGAGGATTGGTTGAATACTATAAAAAGTACAAACAGTTTCCATGGAATCAACGTTAGAACTTCCGTATCCGAATCATGATCTTTTCTTTTTGTAGGGTTCAAACTACAATAGAATAGAATAACTACGCAATAATAGGATCTATATATAGAGAGTGTGTGAATGTGCAGGTTCCTTTCTAATAAATTAACTAGATATGCCAATCCAAAATCCTGGATAGTGGGTCTTTACTATTAATCTTAGTTCTGTTCTAGTTGGTATTACACACCACGTTCTAAAATAATTCTTCTTGGAGCATCTCCGGAGAGAATTCTCGCAAGCGCGTCATAAATCTCAGTACATGACATCGGACGACTATTATATTTAGTAATAAGATAATCCATCCTGATGCTCAAATTTTCATTAATCAATGAAGCAAGTTGTGATGAATAGCTCATTTCGATGTCAACGAGCTGATTGTATCCATCTATCAAGGCTTTGACCCTTTCGGATGGAAATGGATGCAATAGACGTAATTGGACGAATCTAATTATCTTTTCTTCTTCTATCAGCTTGTCCATGGCATCTAAAATAGCCCCCTTTGTGAAACCCCAACTTATCACAGTCAAGGCATTTGGGTCTTTAATCCCATGCAGTATGGCTTTGATATTATCACCTATTTCATCGAGCACTATCTTCAGTTTGCCCATACGCTTGTTCATCATTGTCGTTCTAACGTTTGGGTCTTCAGATATGTGACCTTCTTCATCGTGTTCGTCTCCTGTATTCCAGAATATTTCATTCTCCGTTCCAAGTGGTACTCGTAGAGATATTGAATCTATTGTATTGTAACTATTGTTATTTTTAGTCAATCTAAACCTTCGATATTGTTTTGTCCCACCAGAGTCAAGGGATATTTTTTGTAAAAATGAACCTCTATCGATATGTACTCTATTCTGGTCGAAAATTCTGCAAGTTGTAACACTATTTGCTATAGCTCCATTTGCAATCTGTTCCGTGCCTATCTGCTTCATACTAAGCCATTTGATGCTGTAGGACCGTCTATTATTGTTCTTCCCGCAGTCCTTGTAATAACTGTAACTTTGTATCCAGCTTCTATAGCGGGGGATGGGATCATGTCAATCTTATGATCTTCACAATGGTATACTGTCTCATTCGATTCCTTTTTGTATAGCATTGCATATGTTATCATAATGGAGTACTACTCATACATCAACGTACACGTTTTAGATGCTCGATGATAGTGTGCTTCGATAGTAAACGCATCACCTCCCGGATTTTGGCCAGGATTCCATCCAGCAGCATGCCCTTCAGCATCATCATGAAGCGTTACTATAGTCTGATGTGTATCCCCAGGTGGTCCTTGTGGACCAGGTGGGCCTTCTGGTCAGGTGTTAGCCTGCTACTAATGGATGGTTTTCGTGTTAAAATATTCTGTAAATATTCGTTCGTTATCTTTGAATATTCCAACATTAAAATCTACGTGGTCCTGAACTTGACTAGTTATTCTTTTGAAAGATATCACATATGGAAAAGAGGATAGATAATATTCGTGTTATATCGCCTTCCTATCTTGATTTCTTGCTGAACGCTAAATCACTATGCAGTAGTATTAACTTCGTTGATCCAATTACTCCAATAATTGCAAAGAATAACGGTGCAAATATCATTCCTAATTTCTCAGTATAACTTTCAATTCTCTTGATTAGATGTGTACTAGCAACAGCCATGCCTACTACAAAAGCTCCTATAATGGGAGACAATCCCATCATAGCCGCAATACCTGCTGCTGCGAAGAAAGACGCAGTTACAATTCCTTCGACAGCCCCTTCCGATCTCCAGCTATTGCGAGAGCATCATCTACTATGGCTGTTTTTGCCAGCGTTACATGACATCATACATCAAAGAGAAAAGAGGGTTGCGTTGCATTACTCAGTTAGACTTGATGTTATCCGGAAGACATCTAAGTTGTGGATTTTACTGGAGGGGTTGCCCGTTTCCATCCTTCAGGACACTCTGGTGGACATTCATTACCTGGAATACATTTATTCGGATCGACGCCCGGAGGGGCATTGGATGAATCTCTGTCTCTACTTATACGATCTTCGTCGTCGTCGTCGTCATCTCCATTCCCCACTACTACTGAAGCAAAATCCCTACTCTCGAATTCACTATTTTCACTATTCTTGCACGATGGACCAATTGTGGTATCATGTTTGCGTTCTTCTGTCTTAAGTGGGAGATCTAGGGCATGTCTATTCTTCGCTTGTACGTCTTGGATAGAGATCATGTAGGATGTTCCTGTAGTAAATATCATCGCTGCAATTACTAACACAGCAACTGCAACAACGACATCACTCTTCTTGTTTTGTTTTGTTTTTTGTTTTATTTGATTCATGTGTATATGACATAACTAATAGAAAATCTATATTCTTGTCTAACTAAACGTAATACTCTTACAATCTTAAATTCTAAGATTTATAGAATAGGGATCACGACTGTACTAGACATTATAAAAAGCAATAATGAATAATGAATATTCCAAACGAAGTTATTCCTTTTATCCTAGAATATTAGAATTATTGTGCATTGCATAAACAGCTTATATCTACAACCGTTTCATCGAAATAGCTTGATATCCCGACAGAAAATGGATGATAACATGGTCACACTAAGAAAATAAGAGTTTTAACATAGGAAACAATCAAGAGGACATCATAACTAATAATGTATTAGTCCCATCATTAAACCACAGCAACCAAAGATCAGAACGAAAATGAAACGCTTCATTATTCTCTATTAAAATAACACATTTGATATTAATTCTTAGTTTCTATCCTACTACGTTACTATTTCAAGTCCGACAAAGTCCTGAAGGAGGCAGCTTAAAGATATCATAAAATATTGTCTAGAGCATACACAATTAGAGAGATGTCCTCGATATCTAAATCAATTACGTTACGCGTGCCCTCTGACATAATTTATCGTGCTCTTAAGGATACTCGATTAGAAGAGCGCTTCCCTGAGTTCTTTGTTGGGGTTACAAGAAAAATCCAAGTAGACAATGCAAATAGCGAGCTAAAAATTTGGACAGCCACTCAAGAAAGCCAAATTGAAATCAATGAAACATTCAAGCTAAGAATCTCCGGTGAAACCAACACAGATGTGGAATATATTACGGAGACAAACGTGCAGGCTAATAATTTAGTTGTTCAATCAATAATACAGACACACATAGCCAATATTGTATATTCACTGTTAATGCTTGAAACTGGATATCTTAATGGATTGATGAAACAGAATCGGGGCGTTCAAGCTTGATTAAGAGCATGTGGGACTGCTCCTTCAACCTAACCTTTCCTGGCCGTCCCACCTTCGGTTGCAAATATTAATAGCAGATAGGAGTCGCGATTGCTATTCAGCACAATAAATCTCTGCAATAAGGAGTTATGACTAATCAATCTATTCTTTTTGCTTTCCGTTCCTCACAATACTTTTTCACTTAATCGCTCAGTTTAAAATATTCTCAGTTTGCATTTCTATAAACTGAAGTTTTTGTAAATGAGTAGGATTGTTATCTAGTTCCTGATACTAGTATATCAGATGATGTAATGTCGTTAATGAGATTCCCCAAGTAGTGATTACTAATCTAAATAAAGTCAAACAGTTAGTTTCTCATGTTTGAGCTTTCTTAGGAAACAAGTCTTTAGTATCAAAAATTATTGTCCTAGATGATGAATCAACTTGAGGAGGATAATGAAGCGTTAGCTATTTAAGCTGCGATGACTAATTTCACTAGAAATGGGCGGCGGGTTGAGTAGAGGTGATATCCGATGGCTTCCTATTACTCTGAGGTCTACTTTAGCATCTTCAGAAAAGTTGACGATAGTTCTAATATTCTTTCATTCTTTTCTATTTTTCTAGAACCCTTTCTTTGATTTCATGGTTTGTTGATATAT
>OCZV010000268.1_pt1 | contig 19250 bp, 12 predicted proteins | sample 1539051 | NCBI WGS metagenome assembly OCZV01 (sample SAMEA3113581, study PRJEB22503) | soil metagenome
CCGGGATCGACAGCTGCACCACCACGGACTACGCGGGGCCGGATAGCGGCGCGGCATTCGTGACCGGGACATGCACCGACGATGCCGGCAACGTCAGCGCACCGCTGGGCTTCGGGCTGCGCTACGACGCGACCGCGCCCCTCGTGACCGGAGGGCAGCCGGGGCGCGCAGCGGACCTGAACGGCTGGTACAACCAACCGGTCGCGATCGCTTTCAACGGGTCGGACCTGACGTCCGGCATCGACTCGTGCACGAACACCACCTACGGCGGCCCCGACAGTAACACGGCATCGGTCTCGGGCATCTGTACCGACAAGGCCGGAAACGTCAGCGGCGGGGTCGGCTTCGGCCTCAAGTACGACGAGACCGACCCGACCGTGACCGGCGCGCGCGCCGAGCGGCCGCCCGACCACGACGACTGGTTCACCAAGCCGGTGCGCTTCGCCATCTCCGGAACCGACGCGATGTCTGGCCTGCTCGAATGCCCCCAGGTCACCTACTCGGGGCCCGACAGCCGCGACGCAAGCGTGACCGGGCGCTGCCAGGACCGTGCCGGCAACATCGCCAGCCGAGCTTTCCCGCTCAGCTTCGACGCCACCGCGCCACCGCTCACGGACGTGAAGGCCGCCCCCGGGGATCGCACCGTCGCCCTGAGCTGGAACACGACCCCGGACGCGGAGGTCGTCCAGATCGCTAGAACGCCCGGGCTGGGTCTCGATCCGGCGACCGTGTTGTTCCGCGGCCTGGACGTCGTCTTCGTGGACTGGAACGTCGAAAACGGCGTCCAGTACGCCTACGAGGTGCGTGTGGAGGACGCCGCGGGAAACGCCGGCAGCGAGACCGTCAGCGCCGTCCCGGCCGCCCCGCCGCCGAGCGTTGCAGTCGGAGCGATCGGCCCAGGCCCAGGGCCAGCGCCCGCCTCCAGCGGTGCCCCGGCGCCCGGGCCGGGCACCCCTCGCCGTGGCCTCGTCGCACCTCCGCCCGGAGCCATCGTCCGGGCGGGCCAGCCGCCGCTGCTGCGGTGGACACCCGTCGCCCGGGCGCGCTACTACAACGTGCAGCTGTTCCGGGGCGGCGCCAAGATCCTGAGCGCCTGGCCGTCGCGGCCGCTCTACCAGCTCGAGATGCGCTGGAGCTTCCGCGGCAAGCGGCAGCGGCTCGCACCCGGCCGCTACCACTGGATCGTGTGGCCTGGCTTCGGGCCACGGTCGAAGACGAACTACGGGAAGCAGATCGGGCGCAGCACGTTCGAGGTCAGGCCTCGTGCGCCACTGGCCGCCATGTCGGGCCGCCGTTGAGCCATTAGCGCCCTTTCATCGCCCTCTCAGCGCCGTCTCATGTCCGATTGAGAGAGTCCGGCGCTGGGTAGCCGATGCGAGAGATGTATTCAGACGACGACACTCCGATTGCCGGACTGCAAGCGATCTTCGCGGGCGCCAGGACCTTCGGCCTGAGCGAGGAAGAGGCCTGGCGGACGGCCGACGACGTGCTGTACGCGGTGGGACCGGACGTCACGGTCTCGGAGTATCTCCATCAGCTCACGGGCGCGCTGGCGCGAGCGATCGTCTCCACGGCCCGCCAGACCGCTTCCAAGGAGCGGCCCACCGCGCCCGAGCAGCCGCAGGTCCCGTCTGAGGAGATCCTTTAGTTTCCGAGCCGGAGCGCTCGCTCAACGGATCAGGGCGCCCTCCACGTCGGCCTCCAACCGGATGCGGGTGCCCCGGAGTCGGCAGCGGTCTGCTCGGACAAGCTGGTCCCTAGTTGCCCGCTGATGCACGTGCGGGTAGTCGTACCCAGGCTCGTTGATGAACGGCCATCTCTGCTTGGCATCGAGCACCACCTGTCCACCGCGACCAAGGCATTCGACCCGCACGGCCCTCCTGCCCCTGGTCGTCTGCAGCTTGTTCAGGTCCTCATCGGTGAGGTTGACGAGCAGCTCCGGGGCGCCGGTGAGGCCGGTCGCTCGCTCCACGATCAGGCTCTGCTCGACACCCCCCGACGAGGCGGCCCAGAGGACGAGCGGTGTCGCGATGGCGACTCCCATCAACGCCGCGGGCCCAGCTGATCTCACTTTGCTGCGAGCACTCGAAGGGTTGAGTGATGCAAGGAGCCCAACCGTGACAAGGGTCACGACGAGCACCGCGACGATCGAAACCGTGCCTATCCCGCCTGGTCCGCCCCCGTCGGAGTCCCGAGGCGACGAAGCCCCCGTGTCGTACGTGTGACCGCCGAAGAGGGTGGGGAAATCGAGCAGCGATAAGACAGAAGCTAGGAGATGCATCGCACCGTGGTGCGAGCCGGTGGTTCAGGCCGTTTCAGGGCTCGTGGGGACGGACCTTTCCCTCCCGCTCTTGCCAAAGCGCAGGTAGAGCGAGGGCAGCACGAACAGGTTGAGCAGGGTGGCGGTGACGAGTCCGCCGAGGATCGTGACCGCCAGCGGATGCTCGATCTCATTGCCCGGAATCGGACCCGCGAGCACGAGCGGCACGAGGGCCAGCCCGGTCGCCGAGGCGGTCATCAGGATCGGCGCAAGCCGGTCCTTCGCGCCCCGCAGCACGAGCTCGGGGCCGAACGGCACGCCCTCTTCCCGCTCGAGGTGCCGGAAGTGGGCGACCATGAAGATGCCGTTGCGGCCCGCGATCCCGAGCACGGTCAGGAGCCCGACCAGCGAGCCGAGCGAGAGGACGCCGGTGTCGATCTTCGCGGCCAGCACCGCGCCCGCGAGCGCCATCGGCAGCAGCAGGAAGACCAGCAGCGCCAGGCGTGTGCTGCCGAGGCCTGCCTGGATCAGCAGGAAGACGACGACCATCGCGAGGATGCCGTAGAGCAGCAGGTCGTCCTGCGCCGCGTTCAGCTCCGGGGCCTCGCCGAGCACCTCGGCGTGGTAGCCGGGCGGGAAGTCGATGTCCGCGACCGCCTCGTGGACCTCGCCCACCACCGAGGCCAGGTCGCGTCCGGCTACGTCGGCGGTGGCGTCGACCCGGCGCGTCTGCCGCTCGTGCTTGATCGCGTTCGCGATCGGCTTGATGTCGATGCTGGCGACGCGCTTGAGCGGAACCTGCCCGCCGGCGGGGGTGTCGATCAGCATGTTCTCTACGTCGGTGACGCTGTCGCGGAACTCCTTCTGGGTCCACACGTGCACGTCGTAGGCCTTGCCGCCCACGAAGATGTCGGACACCTCCTCGCTGGCAATCAGTGCGGACGACTGGCGGCGCACGTGGCCGGGAGTGATCCCGTGCTGCCGCGCGGCGTCGATGTCGACCTCGACCTCGATCTGGGGGATCTGCTCGATCTGCTCGACGGCCGGGTCGACGGTGCCTTCGATCTTCGCCAGCTTGGCCGTGATCTCTTCGGCTTTGTTCGTCAGCACTTCGGTGTCGGGCCCGAAGACGCGCACGACGATCGACTCGTTCGACCCGCTCAGGACCTCCTTGACCCGCTCACGCAGATAGGTCTGCACGGTGCGGTAAAGGCCCGGGTAGCTGTCGATCACCTCCCTGATCTGACCGACCGTCGCGTCGTAGTTGTAGTCGGTGTCGAGGCTGACCCATTGCTCGTCGAAGTTCACGCCGTGGATCTCGTCTCCGAGCAGTGCCTGTCCCGCGTGCGAGGCACAGGTCTTAACCGCAGGGATGCGGTCCAGGTAGTCCTTGCAGCCCCTGTTGGCGATCCGCATCGTCTCGTCCAGCGACGTGCCGGGCTTGGTCGCCCAGTACGTGATGAGATCGTTCTCCTTGAAGTTCGGCAGCAGCGACTGCCCGAGCGTCGGGTAGACGAGCACGCCTGCGCCGATCGCGGCGGCGGCCGCGAGGATCGCCGGCTGCGGCCGGCGCATCACGACTGACAGCGCTGCGCCATAGCCGCGCTTCAGCACGCGCGTGAGCGGCGATTCCTTTTGCCGGTGTCCGCGCGAGACCATCAGCAGGCACAGGGCCGGCGTAACGGTCGCGGCGACGAGCATCGAGGCCAGCACCGCGAGGCCGTAGGCGAGTACCAGTGGCTGGAAGAACGCGCCGGACAGTCCCGAGAGGAAGAAGACCGGGACGATCGCCGTGACGTCGATCAGCGTCGCGTAGATGATGGTGCTGCGGACCTCGACGGACGCGTCGAGCACGACCTTGAACGTCGACACGTCGCGGCCCTCGGCGCGCGCTTGGCGCAATCGGCGCACGATGTTCTCGACGTCGATGATCGCGTCGTCGACCACCACCCCGATGGCGACCACCAAGCCGGCCAGGATCATCACGTTGAGGACCGTGCCGGTCAGCTCGAGTACCACCAGCGCGCTCATCAGCGACAGCGGGATCGCAAGCAGGCTGATAAAAGCCGTGCGCCACTCGAACAGGAACGCCGCGAGGATCAGGACCACGAGCAGGATTCCGAGCAGCATGGCCTCGATCAGGTTGTCCAGCGCCATGTCGATGAACGTGGCGGGCCGGAACAGGCCGTCGTGGACCTCGATGCCCGGCAGCCCGGGCTTCATCTCGTCCATCGCCTCCTCGACGCCTCTGGTCACCTCGAGGGTGTTGGCGCCAGGGACCTTCTGGACGATCAGCATCAGGCCGGCCCGGCCGCCGATGCCGGCGTCGCCCCACAGCGGCATCGTGTCCTCGACCACATGGGCGATGTCGCCGAGGCGCATTGGCCTGCCGTTGACTCGCTCGAGCGGCACCTTCGCGAGGTCCTGCTCGTCGACGATCGGCTGCAGGTTGCGGACGTTCATCCGCTGGCCGTTCGACTCGACGAACCCGCCGGTGCCGACCGTGAAAGCCTCCTCGAACGCAAGCACGCCGGCGTCCACGGAGTTCGCCGTGGTCTGCATCACCTGGTTCAGCGTGACGCCGTTCTCCGCCAGCTTGCGCGGGTCGATCTGGACGTGCCGCTGCTTGAGCCGCTCGCCGTAGATGAGCACCTGCGCGACGCCCGGCACGCGCGTCAGGCGTTGCCTGATCTTCCAGTAGGCGATCGCCGACATATCGAGCGGCGACAGCTCGTCCGACGTGAGCCCGATCTTCAGGATCCGGCTCGTCGACGAAAGCGCCGGCATCATGAACGGCGGGCTGGCCCACTGCGGCAACTGTGATGTCACGCCCGCGAGGCGCTCTTGGACCAGCTGTCGCGCCTGGTTGCGGTCGGTGCCGCGCTTGAAGTACAGCTTGATCGACGACACCTGCTCGACCGAGTACGAGCGCATCTCGTCGAGCCCTTCGACCCCGTTCAGCGCGTCTTCGATCGGGATCGTGATGAGCTCCTCGACCTCGGTCGAGGAGTTCCCGGTCGCGAGCGTCTGCACTTCGATGATCGGCGGCGCGAACTCGGGGAAGACGTCGGTATCCGCATCCCTGGTCTGGAGGAAGCCGAACACCAGCAGGACTGCGGCGCCGAACACCGCGAGCCACCTGTACCGCAGGCTACGCCCGACTATCCACCGCATCGCTCGAATCCCTCCGCGGTCATGGATGCTGGTTGAGGATCTCGTACTCGGTCGCCAGCAACTCCGCGGCGCCCGTGGTGACGATCGTGGTGGCGACGCGCGGGCCGTCCGACAGCACCGCCTCGCCACCGTCTACACGAACGACCTTCACCGGCGCGCGGACGTAGGTCTCCGCCTTGGGCTTCGTGTACACAAACGAATCGCCGTCCGGGTTGTAGATCAGCGCTTCGTGCGGCACGACCTTGCGCTCCCCTGCTCGGCCCACGGCGCTGGTCTCGACGGGCAGCAAGGCCGCGGTCTCGTCCTCCATCGTCACCCGCTGCACGTCGCTTCCCTTGATCGGCTCGACCTTGTAGGGATACGTCTCGCGGACGTTCGACTCCACCTCGGAGCATGCGGAGACGGTCAGGCCACCGGCGAGCACCACGAGCCCGGAGGCGAGCAGGCGAGCGAGGCCGGACCGCCGGCTGACCCCGACCCTAGTCATCCGGGACGTCCCTACTCTCGTCGGCCGCCGCCGCAGTGCCACTGATCGGCCGCCTCGGCGCCGACTCGGCGTCAACCGGCACCGCCTCGACGCCGCCCCCGGCCGGGGCCCCTGCCGGCGCCGGCTCGATGCCGGCCCAGCGGTGCATCAGCTCCTCCTCCGGCGAAAGCGTCGGCTGACGCCCGCCGAAGCGCAGGTACAGCGTCGGCAGCATAAACAGGCTCACCAGTGCCGTCGTGACGAGCCCGCCGAGCAGCACGATCCCCATCGGGTTGACGACCTCCAGGCCCGGCCTGGGCCCGAGCACGACGAACACCAGCGCCACCGCAGCCAGCCCGATCAGGCTCGCCAGCGTCGGCGCAAGCCGCTCCCGCGCGCCGCGCGCGACCAGCGCCGGCCCGAAGGCCTCCGCCTCGTAGCGTTCGAGATCCTGCATGTGGCGGATCACGAGCAGGCCGTGCCGCGCAGCCAGGCCGAGCAGCGCCAGCAAGCCGACCAGCGATCCCAGCGAGAACTCGCCCGCGACGAAGCCGGCCACCGCGCCGCCCGAAAGCGCCACCGGTAGCGTCGCGAACACCAGCACCGCCGTGGTCCAGCCCCGCAAGGCCGCCTGAATCAGCAGGAAGGCCCCGACCAGCACGGCGATCGCCGACCCGATGATCAACCCGAGGTTGATTTCGGAGCTCGTCGTGCTCGTCAGCACCTCGGCGTGGTACTCGAGCGGGAACGCCGAGCTCCGCAGGCGGTCCTCCAGCTCACCCGCGACGGAGTCGAGGCCGCGCCCGTTGACGTCGGCACTGACGTCGAGGTAACGGGACACCGACTCGCGCGGGATCGAGATGGGAAGGTCCCTCACCCGTACGTCCGCAACGCGCCCAAGGCGCACGCCCCCGCCGACCGGCGTGTCCAGCCGCAGGTTGCGGATGTCGGCCACGCTGCGGCGCGTCTCGGGCGTGCCCTTGACGACCACCTCGAACACCTTCTGCTCCTCGAAGACGGCTCCGACGACGAGGCCCTGGACCAGCGTGGCCTCGGCGCGGCGGACGTCGCCGGGCTTGATTCCGAACTCCCGTGCCCTGTCGAGGTCCACCTCGATCTCGACGTTCGGCTGCTCGACCAGCTCTTCGACGCGCGCGTCGGAGACACCGTCGGTCCGCGACATGAGCGCCTGCACCCGCGTCGCCTGACGACGAAGGGTGTCGAGGTTCTCGCCGTAGACGCGCACGGTCAGCGGCTTGTCGGTACCGGTCAGTACGTCGATGCCGTCGCCCGTGGCGAAGTTCTGACCGTCCCTGAGCGCGCCGACGTCCCGGATCTTCTGCTCCGAGTAGGTGATCACGTCGCTACGCACGCCCTGGACGTCGCCGACCGCGTTTTCGATGGACGCGAACGTGGCGTCGTAGTCGGCACCGGAGTCGACGCTCACCCACACGTCGGCGGTGTTGACGTCCACGCGCTGATCGCCTGCCACGGCGCGGCCGACGTGCGCGCCCACGTTCTCGACTCCCGGCGTCGACCGCAGCTCGCGGCTGACCTGAGTCGCAATCTCGGTCATTCGCGTGTTCGACGTTCCCGGCTCGGCGTCAAGCCGCACGAGCAGGTCGCGGTCCTTGAACGACGGGATCACCGACTTGTCCTGCAGGGCAAACGCCAGGACACCGACCGCCACCAGCGCGCCGGCCCCGATTATCACCACACCTGCCTTGCCGGTGACTCGCGACAGGGCGCTGTCGTAGGGCCCCCGCAGGAAACGCAGCAGCGGGGACTCGCCACGCCCCACCGATCCGCGCGAGAACAGCAGCAGGCTGAGCGCAGGCGTGACGGTCATGGCGACGACCATCGCGGTCGCCACGGCCAGAGCGTAGGCGAGCGCGAGCGGTTCGAAGAACGCCCCCGGCCGGCCCTCCATGACCGCTACCGGGACGATCGCAAGCAGCGTGATGAACCCGGCGTACGCCAGCGGGCTGCGCACCTCGTGCGTGGCCTCGCGGACGATGTCGCCGGTCGGCCTGTCGCTACCCGCCTCCCTGTGCCGGCGCATTCGCCGGCCGATGTTCTCCGCGCCGGCGACAGCGTCGTCGATTACGACAGCCAGCGCCACCGCGAGCCCCGCAAACGAGATCGCGTTGAACGACTCGCCGAGCAGGTCGAGCACGAGCGCCGCCGCGATCAGCGAGAGCGGGATCGTGAACAGAGTGATCAGGACGGTGCGCCACTGGAACAGGAACGCGGCGACGACCAGCGCCAGCAGGATGCCCGCGATCACGAGCGCCAACGTGAGGTTGTCGATCGCGTCCTCGATGTAGCTCGCCGGCCGGAACACCGACGTGTCGGGCTCCATCCCGGCAAGGCCCGGCTTGAGGTCCTCGAGTGCGGCCTCGACGCCCTTCGTGACCTCGACGGTGTTGGCGCCGGGGAACTTCTCGATCACCAGCATCAGGCCGTCGCCGTCGTTGACGACGGCGTCGCCGATCAGCGGCTGGTGGTCCTCGACGACCCGCGTGACGTCACCCAACCGCAGCTCGCCGCCGGTGCCGTCGATCGGCACGTTGCCCAGCTCGTTGGGATCCGTGAGCTTGTCGAACACGTGGCGGACGCCCAGGCGCTGCTGCGGGGTTTCGATAAACCCGCCGGTGCCCGGGACCGCGCCCTCGACGAAGCTCAGCGGCGACGAGATCTGAGCGTTCGCGGTCGACTCGACGACCTGCTTCAGCGTCACGTTGCGGTCCGCCAAGCGCTCGGGATCGACCTGCACTTGCAGCTGCCGGTCGCGGAAGCCCCAGATGGCCACGTTCGCGACGCCCGGAACGCCGAGGAGCCGCGGCTGGAGCGTCCAGCGTGCGATCACGGACTTCTCGATCGGGGTGACCTCGTCCGAAGCGAGCGAGAACATCAGCAGCCGGCTCGAGGAGGAGTAGGGCTGCAGCATCACGGGCGGCTTGGAGATGTTCGGCAATGCGGCCGCCCCCATCTGCGTCAGGCGCTCCTGCACGAGCTGCCGGCCCGTGTAGAGGTCGAAGTCGTCCTCGAAGACGAGCGTGATCGAGGAGAGGCCCGGAAGTGATTCGGACCGCATCACCTCGATGCCCTCCACGCCGTTCAGCAGGTCGGCCTCCATTGGAACCGTGACGAGCTGCTCCACCTCCTCCGCCGACAGGCCGAGCGCCTCCGTCTGGATTTCGACATACGGCGGCGTGAACTCAGGGAGCGTGTCCACTGGCGCGTCGCGAAGCTGCGCGACGCCGACGCCCATCACGCCAACGGCAAGGGCGACCACCAGCAGCCTGAACCGCAGGCTGGCGCGGACGATCGAACCGATCATTACTGCAAACCTCCGTTCACCGTTACCGACGGCGCCTCGGCTTGGCCGTCACCTTGACGGTCTTCCTCGTGCGCTTGCCCGCTTTCGGCGAGGTCTTGGTGACCCTGCCCTTTCCCCTGACCTTGTACTTGCACTTGGCGCGCTTCAGCTTCTTCACGGCCTTCTTCACGGTGAGGCCCTTGACCTTTGGCACCTTGCACTTCTTTCTCAGGAGCGGCTTCACGGGCGGCGGGGTCACGACGGCGGGAGGAGCGGTCGCGATCCGACCGATCTTGTTCGCGGCGAATTCCGTGAACCAGAGCGCACCGTCCGGGCCGGCCGTGATGTCGGAGGGCTCGCTCCCCGGGGTGGGGACCGCGAAGTGGTTGGTGATGGCGCCGCCCGTGGTGCTGCGGCCGATCGCGTTGCCGAGGGACTGGGTGAACCAGAGTGCCCCGTCGGCCCCACCGGTTATCGCGGACGGCGCGGCCCCGGCCCCCGGATATTCGGTGACGGTCCCGCTCGTCGAGATCTGAGCGATCTGGCCGACCGCCGACTCGGTGAACCACAGTCCTCCGCCGGGCCCCTGAGTTATGCCGGCGGGCTCTGCGCCGGGGGTCGGGACGGGGTAGTGGGCGGTGATGTTGCCGTCCGTGGTGATCCGGCCGATCGAGTTGCCGAGCGATGCGGTGAACCACAGCGCCCCGTCCGGACCGGCCGTGATGTCCTGGGCTCCAGGTGCGGCGCCCGGGAAGAGGCTGATCGAGCCGCCTGTCGTGATGCGCCCGATCGCAGACGCTCCCGGGGCCGTGAACCACACGTTGTTGTCCGGGCCGCGCGTGATCGCGTCCGGTCTTGCGTCCGGGACGCTCACGTTGTACTCGGTCAGATCCCCCGCGGTGGTGATCCTGCCGATCTGGTTGTCGCGCGGCTGGGTGAACCACAGCGCTCCGTCCGGGCCGGCGGTGATCTGATCGACAGCGTTGACGTAGGCCGGGTCCGTCGGCGGCAGCGTGGTGCCAGTGGACGGGATTGAGAAGCGGCTGGTGACGGCCCCGGCTGTGGTGATCCGCGCGACCGCGGGCGTTGGCTCCCCGATGCGCTCCTCGACGAACCAGAGAGCCCCGTCGGGCCCGGCGGTTATCCCGCCGGGGTTGGCGCCGACGGGATACTCGTCGATCGCCGCCGCGGCCGCCGGCATCGCGAGCATCGCCGCCAGGCCGACCGCAAGTCCGTGGACCAGGGATCGGGCTCTCGTCGCGACCCCTGCCGCTCGCGGGCCAGACGACATTTTGGCTCCTCTCAGACGGACGGTTCAGCCCGACGACCAACTTCAGGGCGTACCTGGATTGGGGGGGTCGCCAGGCGGTGACCAATTGAGCACGAACGCAGGGCTCGTGCAAGGAATCTCCTCAATGGGGGTGATGGAGATAGCTACTTCGAGTGTGGCCCGCACGTGCGTGCTCAAGGACACTGGGTTGTGCCATGAGACTCCGTGCCGCGGTGTTGCTACTGCTCGGCGCCGGAGCCGCGGCAGCCGCCGCAGCCCCGGCCGGCGCCCAGACCGTGACGCCCCCATGTCCCCGCGCGGTGGACTTCGCGCAAGCGGAATTCCCGCCGAACCCCGTTATCGACAACACATGGCTTCCGCTGAGGCCCGGGACGCGGCTGACTCTCGAGGGTCGCGCGAACCGCGGCGGCGGCCCGCTCCCTCATACCGTGTCGTTCACGACCACGGACATCACCAAGGTCATCAACGGCGTGAACACCCTGGTCGTCTGGGACGTCGACATAAACGAGGGGGAGCTCGCCGAGACCGAGCTGGCGTTCTTCGCGCAGGACACGAACGGCAACGTCTGGAACCTCGGCGAGTACCCGGAGGAATACGACGGCGGGGACTTCGTCGGAGCACCCAGCACCTGGATCTCCGGCCTCGACGATGCCGAAGGCGGAATTCACATGGTCGCTCAGCCCAGCGTCGGCCAGACCTGGCTGCAGGGCTGGGTGCCCTCGATCGAGTTCCTCGACTGCGCCAGGGTCTACACGATCCGCCACCAGGTGTGCGTGCCGTTCAACTGCTACAGCCCCTACCTCCGGACAAATGAGCGGAGCCCGCTCGATCCCGCAGGGGGCATCCAGACGAAGTACCACGCCAAGGGAGTGGGCATCGTCCAGGTCGGCGCCGTTGACGATCCGGAAGGAGAGACCCTCGTACTGACGGATGTGGCGCAGCTCGGGCCCCAGGCGATGATGGACGCCCGCGTCGCGGCGATGGCGCTCGATGAGCGCGGCTACTTCACGAGCAACGTGTACTCCCGCACAGCGCGCGCGCAGCTGCCACCTGGAGTGGTTCTGCCGCCGAGGAACGCCGGTGGGCAGCTCGGCGGCTCAGGCTCCGCGGCGCCTGGCGGAACCTCGTCAGAACCGCGATCCCCCAAGCGGAGCAGGAAGTACACCGCGAAGGTTGACCACCCGCTCGTCCCGCTCACAACGGTCCGCCACACGGTCTTCACCGGCTTCGAGGGCGATACCAGGACCCGCGTGGTGAGCCGCGTGCTGAAGAAGACGCGCCGCGTGGCAGGGGTCCGCGTGGCGATCGTCGACGTGCGGGAGTTCGAGGACGGGGAGCTCGTCGAGCACACGCGCGACTACTACGCCCAGGACAGGAAGGGCAGGGTCTGGTACTTCGGCGAGAGCGTCGACGACATCGAGAACGGCAAGGTCGTCGGCCACGAGGGCCAGTGGTTCGCCGGCAAGAACGGCGCGAAGCCGGGGCTGTTCATGCCCGCCAAGCCGAAGGTCGGCAAGGTGTTCGAACAGGAACGGGCGCCGGGCGTTGCGGAGGATCGCTCGAAGGTGGTGGCGGTGGGGCTCGAAGTGGCGACCGCCGCCGGCCAGTTCGACGAATGCATCAAGACGAGGGACTTCGCGCCGCTCGACAAGGCGACGGAGTTCAAGTTCTACTGCGCGGGCGTGGGACTCGTGCGCGAGAAGCCTGCGGATGGGCGGCTGGACCTGGTCCGCTATCGCTGAGCGCTCACGACCGAGCCCGCGCCTCCCCTGGCCAAGCGGGACGTTTGAGCCATGATCGCCGGCAAGCAGAGCGTGGCGGTTGGCCTTGGCCTCGTGGTGTTGCTCGCGTTGGGGGCGTGGATCGCCGGGCGCCAGATCCGCTCGCCGGCTCAGGTCGCCGCCGAGACCGCCGCACCCCAGCCGAGTCCCATCACCGTCCCCGTCGAGCGGCGTGTCCTCGCAAGCGAGGTGATAGCGCGCGGGACCGTCCGCTATGGCTCGCCCCAGCCGGTCGTGCTCGCGGCGTCAGAGGTCAAGCAGGGCAGCGGCGACAGCGAGATCGTCACCACCCCGCCTCGCCGCGGAACGAGCGTGGGCGAGGGCACTGTCGCGATGACCGTGTCCGGGCGCCCGGTCTTCGTGCTCCAGGGCGTAATGCCATCCCACCGCGACCTCGGTCCTGGCACCCGGGGACCGGACGTCGCACAGCTCGAGGGCGCACTGGAACGCCTCGGCTTCTCGCCCGGAAGCGTCGACGGCGTCTACGACGGCGACACCGCGGCCGCGGTTGCCGCCTGGTACGAGAGCCAGGGGTGGGAGCCGTTCGGTCCGACCGACATCCAGCTCGAGCAGCTGCGCTCGGCCAACGCCGCCGCGGCCGCCGCCCGTGACCTGCACCTTCAGGCCCTGCTGGCGATCCGCAGCGCCGCGCAGGGCGTGATGCCGGGCGAGATCGCGCAGGCGCGAATCGACGTGGAGACGGCACGCGACGGAATCGACACCGCGGAGCTCGGCCTGAGGACCGCTCGCATCAAGGTAGACGATGCGAGGCAGGCGGCGCGCGGGACCACCGCCATCGCCCTCGCCGTGCAGAGCGCACGGCGGGACAACCAGCTCGCCCTGGCGGACGTCGGGCTCAAACAGGCGACGCTCAACAAGGCGATCGACGCGCGAACGGAGGCGCTCCGGACCATCGCCGAGGCGCCTCCCGATACCACGCCCGGCGAGCAGATCGCCCTCCAGGCTGCCTACCGGCAGGCCGCCGACGACGTCGCCGTGGCCCGGCTGGACCTCAGGGCCGCCCGCAGGTCCGCCGCCGCCACCGAGGCGGCGGGTGAGGATGGCATCGCCACGGCCCGGGCCAACCGGCGCCGCGCGATGAACGCCTCGCGAACGGCCGCGGCGCGGGTCGTGCGGGCGGAGCAGGCGGTGAACACGGCGCGCCGGCAGGCGGATCTTGCGTCCCGCCGTCTTCAGATCCTGATGAGGCCCGGGGACACGTCGCTGCAGCGACGCCTCAGTGAGTCCGCGGCCCAGGAGGCCCGGGAGACCGAGGCCGACGCGGCACGGGTCGCCCGCCAGATCGGCATCGTGGTGCCCGCCAACGAGGTGCTGTTCTTCGGCTCCCTGCCACTGCGGGTGGACTCGGTGCGCGTCCGTCGTGGCGACAGCGTGACCACGAACGTGATGACCGTCAGCAACTCGCGCCTCGCGATCGACTCCTCGCTGTCGTTGAACGACGCCAAGCTGGTCAGGCCGGGCGCGCGAGTTACGATCGAGGAGCCGGATCTCGGCGTCCGGACGACCGGGGTCGTAACTCAGGTGGCAGACCGGCCCGGGACGCACAAGGTCGACCCGGCACGCGTGTACCTGGAGGTGGCGCCCGGCACCGCGCCCGTGCAGCTGGTCGGGGCCTCCGTGAAGCTGACCATCGCGGTCAAGACCACCCGCGACGCCGTGCTGACAGTCCCGGTCAACGCGCTCTCCGTCGGCGCCGACGGCAGCTCTCGGGTGGAGCGCCAGGATGCGGGCGGACAGACCGAGTACGTGGACGTCGAGCCCGGACTCGCCGCGCACGGGCTCGTCGAGGTTCGCCCCGTGAGCGACCCGCTTACGGCCGACGACCTCGTCATCGTCGGCGCCAGAGGCTCCAGAGCGGTCAGGGGCGGCGGTGGGCCCTGACCCCCTCCCGCGGGCCGGTCCGCTGACAGTGCATCCGGCGTCAGCCGACGGGTGGCCGGAGGACGGCGATGACTGGCCGGTCGTCGAGTTGCGGGGGGTGGCTCGTGTCTACGGCAGCGAGCCGCCGGTGGAGGCCTTGCGGGGCGTCGACCTGGCGATCTACACCGGGGATTTCCTCGCGATCGTGGGTCCGTCGGGGTCGGGCAAGTCGACGTTGTTGAACATCCTGGGTTGTCTCGATCGGGCGACTCGCGGGTCGTATCTGATCGACGGCGTGGACGTTGCTGGGCTGAGCGAAGCGGAGCGCACGGCTGTGCGGGCGCGGAGCATCGGGTTCGTGTTCCAGCAGTTCCATCTGCTGGCGCATCGCACGGCGCTGGAGAACGTGATGCTGGCCGAGTTGTACGGGGGCGGGGAGCGGACCGGGCGGCGCGAGCGCGCGCTGGGAGCGCTGGAGCGGGTGGGAGTGGCGCACCGGCGTGACTTCCTGCCCACGAGGCTGTCCGGCGGTGAGCAGCAGCGCGTGGCGATCGCGCGGGCGCTCCTGGGATCGCCCCGCCTGCTGCTGTGCGACGAGCCGACCGGGAACCTGGATTCGGCCAACACGCAGTCACTGCTGCTGTTGTTCGACGCGCTGGCCCGGCAGGGGCTCACGCTGGTGGTCGTGACCCACGACGAGGAGGTCGCGGCGACAGCCGGGCGCGTGGTGCGGATTGTGGATGGGCGGATGACGGAGGCCGTCGGATGAGCCCGGGGCCGCCGCTCCAGCAACCACGGTTGCCCGTTCGCGATCTGCTGCGCGAGGCCGGTGCGGGGCTGATGGCGCGCCCGGCCCGCGTGGCCCTGACAGTGCTTGGGACCGTGATCGGCGTCGGCGCGCTGGTCGCGACGCTGGGGCTCTCAAAGACGGCCGGTAACCAGATCGTGGGGCGCTTCAGCGAGGTCGCCGCCACGGACGTGGTGGTGACTCCGGTGCCAGGCGCGGTGGGGGGCGACGCAGCGCGAGAGGCGATCCCGTGGGACGCCGAGGCGCGGCTGCGGCGACTCAACGGGGTGGCGGCGGCCGGCACGCTCTCGGACGTGGACGTGCGCGGGGCGTTGGTGCGCTCGGTGCCGATCAACGACCCGCTCGGGCAGACCGAGGTGCAGCTGCCCGTCAAGGCGGCGTCGCCGGGCCTGTGGCGCGCCGTGCGCGCGAATCTGACGGCGGGGCGGCTGCCCGACGCTGGGCATTCGGCGCGGGCCGATCGCGTGGTTGTGCTGGGCCGCAACGCCGCCGCCCGGCTCGGCATCCGGAGCCTTGACCAGCAGCCGGCGATCTTCATCGGCGACCGGCTCTACCAGGTCAGCGGTCTGGTCGGGAGCGTGGAGCGCCAGCCCGCGCTGCTCGGGTCGCTGACGATCCCGGACGGCACGGCGCGGCGCGAGTTCGGACTGCGGGCGCCGGCCTCGGTGCAGATCGAGACCGAGATCGGCGCCGTGGAGCTGGTCGTGCGCCAGGCGCCCAGGGCGCTCAGCCCCAGCAACCCGCAGCTGCTGCGGGTGGCCGCGCCTCCCGATCCGGAGACGCTGCGTGCCGGTGTGGAGAACGACCTGAACGCCCTGTTCCTCTTGCTGGGCGGCGTTTCGCTGCTGGTCGGCGCGCTGGGAATCGCGAACGTGACTCTCGTCTCCGTGCTGGAGCGGGTCGGCGAGATCGGGCTGCGACGAGCACTGGGGGCGGCGCGCCGCCACATCGCGGCGCAGTTCCTGGTCGAGAGCACGGTCATGGGGCTGCTGGGCGGCATCGCGGGGGCGAGCCTCGGCACGCTGGTCGTGGTGGCCGTGTCGGCCAGCCGTACCTGGACGCCCGTGCTGGACCCCTGGATGCCACTGGCCGCGCCGCTCGCCGGGGCGCTGATCGGGCTCCTGTCCGGGACGTATCCCTCGCTGCGCGCCGCCGCCATGGAGCCGGTCGAGGCGCTTAGGACAGGCACCACATGAATCCATCGAAAGGAAGGACCGAATGAGTCAGTTGCGCCACGCTCTGCTGGCAGTCATGACCGCCGGCGCGATCGTGCTCGCCGCCTGTGGCGACGAGGAGCCGGCGCCCGCCACCCCGGTCGAGCTCGAGGACCAGCTCGGCTTCGGCGACGAGGGCATCGTCGAGCGCCAGAGCCGCGTCGAGGGGCGCATCCGCGACTGCATGAAGGCGCAGGGGTTCGACTACGTGCCGATCGACCCGCTCGCCCAGCGGGCCGCGCTGACGGGCAAGGCACGCATGAGCGACGAGGAGTTCCTCCAGCAGTTCGGCTACGGCATCAGCACCATGTTCGGGCGCGGCGCGCCCCAGTCGGATCCCAACGAGCGCTACCGCAAGAGCCTCGGCCCGGCCGACCAGGCCGCCTACGATCGCGCGCTGTTCGGCGACAACCCCGGCCTCACCTTCGCCGAGGCGATCGACAACGACGCCGCCGACGAGCTCGGCGGCTGCACCAAGCGGGCCACCGATGCCGTGTTCGGCGGGGCCGCGGTGCTCTCCTCGCTGCAGGGCAAGTTCGACGAGCTCGAAGAGCGCATCAACCAGGACCAACGCATGGTCAGGGCGGTCGAGAAGTGGTCGGCCTGCATGGCCGAGAGAGGGTTCCGCTACGACGAACCGGAGCAGATCGACGAAGACATGATCAAGCGCTTCAAGGCGATCGTGGGACAAGCCACCCAGCCCGGCGCCACCGTCCCGGCGGACAGAAACGCCCCCTACGACAAGGGCGCCCTAGCCTCCCTGAAGCGAGAAGAGGTCAAGGCCGCGCGCGCCGACCTGGCTTGCGAGGAACGGGAGATCACCCCCGTCGAGCTCGAGATACGCCCGCAGTACGAAGAGCAATTCCGCAACCGCAACACGAAGCTGATCGAGCAGGTTCGGCCCGTCTCGCAGTGAGGGGGCGCGGTTTAGCTCCTCCGGCGAACCCGCTCGCAACCGCGCAGGCGATCCACCCCGTCCGCCAACGCCCTGTCGCGTCCGCTACCACAGTTGAGCCGGTCGACGCTGCCGTTCAGCCCGTTCAACAGATCGTTGCCGGCCCCGCCGAGTAGGCGGTTGCGGCCGCGCCCCGCGCTCAGGCGGTCGCGGCCGGCGTTGCCGGTGATCAGGTCCCGACCGGGTCCGCCGAGCAACAGGTCGTCGCCGGCGGCGCCGAGGAGCCGATCATTGCCCGGCACGCCCGCCCTGGCGTCGTCTCCCAGCAGCCGGTCGTCGCCCTGGGCGCCCAGAAGGCGGTCATGACCAGCGCCGCCGAACAGACAGTCGTCACCCTTGAATCCCCGAAGTAGGTCGTTCCCCGGCAGGCCGAACAGGTTGTCGCCGAGTACGGTGCCGGCCATGCGATCGTTCCCCGCGGTGCCGAGCGCGCTGCTCGCACAGGCCCCGCGCTCGAGGGTGTTTGCCTCGGTCGGTCCGAGCAGGGCCTCGGCCGGGGAAGGGGGCCCGGTCGTTGACCCGGGTTCGGGTGGGGGAGCGCCGCCGCGGTCAACCATCTCGCAGTCCGCAGCCACCTCGTTCATGACGGTGTCGTTGCCCTCTCCGCAGACCACGACGTCGCCTCTGTCTCCCCGGACGTCGATGAGGTCGTCGCCGCCGCCGCCGGCATGGGTGTCGACCCCCTTGTTCCCTCGCAGGGTGTCATTGCCGGAGCCGCCCTCGAGCGAGTCGTTGCCGTCTCCACCGGAGAGCGTCGAAGGCGTCGAGGTGGTGTTCCTGACGCTGTCGGCCGAGTCGCCGGCGCCTACCGTGATCCCGATGATGCCGGCGGCGGGACAGGTCGCGGTGGCACCAAATGAGGTGCACGCCGACGCCGCCGTGATCGCAGCCCCCGAGTCGGCGAGCGCGTAGTCCGCCCCAGTGAGGGAGATCGTGAGGTTGTTCGCCTCCGACGCCCCGGCGGTGTAGTAGACGCGCTTGATCTGTGTGTGCGCCGTGGCCGCGAAGGCATCCGCTGGAAGCAGCGCGAGGATGCACACCGCAGCGACCCCCAAGGACCGCACGGCCGTGCAGCAGGTGCAATGTCGCATGCCTGTAGGGGCTCCTTGCTCGCCGTCCGCGCCAGCCTAGGATCGAGCCAACGGCGTCGCATCACACCAATTGGTGATCTTTCCTCCTCGGACGGGGCTTCTTGCGTGGGCTAGCGGGTGACCGTGAAGCAGCTCTTGCCCAGCAGGCGGCCGTACCGTCGCTCGGAGGGGGAGCCGCGGCCGGGCCAGACGTACCAGCAGTAGTGCCCACGAACGAGCCGGTGACGGCGACCCTGGAAGCGCCAGCGCCTGTGGAGCTGAAGTCGCGCCACGCGCGGCCAGCGGGTCATGACCTTGCGTCCGCGGAAGAAGAGCTGGGCGTTGTAGTAGCGGGCGCGCCGCGCCGGCTTCCAGATCAGCATCGGCGGCTTCCGCACGTGTGCGCCGCTGGCCGGAACCAGGAGCCGGGACTTGGTCGGCACGGCGCTCGCGCGGGCCGCATTCCGGTTACCGGCCTGATCGATCAGGGTGACGACGTAGCGGTAGCGCCGCCCGTTGCGAAGCCGCCGGTCGGTGAGCTTGCGTTCCGATCCTTGGTAGATCAGCTTCGGCGGCCCCGCCTTGGCCATCCGCACGACCTCCACGCCGTTCGCAGCGGGCGAGGACCATCGAAGCGCGACGCGGTGGTCTCCGGGGATCGCCCTCACGGCCGGCTGCTCCGGTGGCGTCGCGTCGTAGCTGAGTGCGAAGGAGGCGGTGGCGACGTTCCCGGCGACGTCGCGGCAGGTTCCGGCGATGCTCACGCCCGCGCCGTCGGGACCGCCATACGCTCCCGATGTGCATGACTCCACGCCGGACGTCGCGTCATGGCCCGCGAAGGTGAAGGCAACGGGGCTGTTGAACCAGCCGTTGTAGTCGGGCGGGCGCACGAAGCCGGGGCCCGGGATCGCGGGAGGCGTGCGGTCGATCTTGATCGTGGCCGTGCGACCGGTGATGTCACCGCTGGCGTCGTCGACCACCTCGCAGTAGACCTTGGTCCCCGGCGTGTCGGCGGTGACGGTCCGCTT
>OCZV010000269.1_pt1 | contig 19221 bp, 17 predicted proteins | sample 1539051 | NCBI WGS metagenome assembly OCZV01 (sample SAMEA3113581, study PRJEB22503) | soil metagenome
TTTACTATGAACATAAATTATCGTAATATTCAATGTTGAATCATCATCTACTTCAGTTTTAATTCGAATATAATTGAACCCCTAATTTACCAGCATATTTAGAAGTGTTCTCCTGCGAATTCAAAATATTATCTGAGAATTGTTCTCTGTAGTAAGATAGTAAAGATTATTACGGAAATCATGTATGAAAGGAGACAAATGCAAGTAATAACTAGAACTATTTTTATAAGATCTAAAGGCGAGGAAGATATGATTGATATCACTCCTGAAATTTCCAAAATACTCACTGAGTCAAAACTTAAAGATGGTATCATTACTATTTTTGTTTCAGGCTCAACCGCGGCCGTAACAACAATTGAATATGAACCAGGATTAAGACAAGATTTTCCTCATATGTTATCTAGAATAGTACCAAAAAATATAGAATATCAACATGAAAATATGTGGCATGATGGTAATGGACACTCTCACGTAAGAGCGTCTTTGATTGGTCCAAGCCTAACTATTCCATTCAAAGACAGTACTCTAATGTTGGGAACTTGGCAACAGATAGTCTTTCTAGAAATGGATATTAATAAAAGAGAGCGGAATGTAATACTTCAGATAATGGGGGAATAATATCTTCATACAAATGTCGAATCATACTTGAAGGCGTAACTATATCAAATGAATATAATCTTAGTAACAAGGAGGGAAATCAATTCTTTCCAGATATAGCTGCATCTGTCAATACATAACTTTATTATTCATATCATATTGATTGACTATTATCATTACCAACCTATCAAAATGCTATAGTAACAATTTAGATATTTTTATCACTTGACTGTAGAATGATTGTCTATTTGGAGGTTATACAAATATATGGGTATATTTACGACACACAAATAGTAATGCCATTACCGAAGTTACAGCAGAAGAGGTAAGAAATATGATGAATCAACTCAAAGCACTAGGAATTGCTATTCCGTGACTGCCTCAACCCACATTCCCTGAAATGATCTTCGATTACGCAGACATTGTCTCATCATCTTAATATCCTTTATACATAGGTTTAGGTTATGGTTATGGTTATTAAGGAAATTAAGAATTTAACTCATAAGGAATTTGAAGAAATTAGTAATATATACCTTTCAACTTTCCCGTTGGAAAATGCTAAACATCTTGACATCTACCTAAATCATATCTTCGACATGCTCAAAAATGATAGCAGATATCACCTCTATGTTGCCATAAAAGATAGATCTATGATAGGTATCTCATTGCTATATATTTTTGAAGAACTAAAAATGGCGTTACTTGATTATATGGCAGTTTTACCAACTTTTCAGCGGCGTGGTGTAGGCGGAAAACTATTTGAATTCACAGATAACGAGCTAAATCATCTCCTTCTAGATAATATAGGTATGTTATTAGAAGTACCGAAAGAAAATATATCTGATTTAGATGAATGGCTAAGAAGGAAGAGTAGGATTCAATTTTATTCCAGGCTGGGAGTAAAAGTATTGAAGGGCGTTAATTATTTATTACCGATACAAATAGATGATAATGTTGAAGAGATGTATTTGATGATCAAACTTTCAAAGAATATGACTAGGATATCAAAAAAGAGCATAGTTGATTTCATTGATTCTGTATATACAGATGTGTATGACTATAGAAAGGATGATTTACTTAGCAAAACCACTGCTACCATGCCCGATGTCATTGATATTGAAGAACTGAGAGTATAGGATTCTTTAAAATGGTAATAGGGGGATCTAGGCTTAGTAACACGAAGATAGAAAGGTTTTCAAAGAGATTCAATGGAAGTGTTTATTCCTATTCTTCTTCTAAGCTAGGTCTGCTATCTACTTTTGGATACCTTCTATGAAATGATACTAATTGATTAAATTAACTAAAAGCGATGTTATAAACTATCATATATTCTACTGCCCAATGATCTATTTGTTAAGTTGTATATAATGTAAGACATATGCATTAAAAGGTAATTTGTAATCAGCTATAACTGAAATCATTGTTACACTTTATGTTTTTATATGTTTTTATAGAAACGATCATTAAACTCCAATAATAACATATTTGTACGCTCGTCATTTTTTCTCATATAATAATAAAGTTCCTCAGTAGCTGCGTGATAATCGATACCAATATTCTGTGCAATCTCCAAAGCAATCGCAGAAATCATTAATTTACGAAGAGCAAGATCATGTCCGTAGTTTATGATGTCATATGATATCTCTTCGAGAAAATTCTTGAAGTTTGATTCAATATAACGGTCTTTTGCATTACGATTTTTCAATGCAAATGAGATAGCCATATTCCTTTGTTTCATATGAATATCTTCTACCATTTCTATAAAGGAATCATTTAACTGTTGATCATGAAAGAGGATCTGAGATAATAGGTCAGAAGCGTCTGATTCACTTATTTGCAGCTTATCCATTAATGTAAATAACACATGACATGCGGCGCAACCATTTTGTCTAATTTCTGAAGGATTACAATGTATATTTTGTACTTCTTTCATAATTATTTCTTTAGCCTGTATCTCATTTCCATTTTCGGATCCATCATTATTCGATCTTCTCATATCGTCTAATAACAGAAGGTATATAGAAATATATTATTAAGATAACTGTCTTTTCTCTGTCAATCAATACTGAAACTAAAGGATAAGAATATTGATTTTATCACTTCATAATGGTTATCTTTTGCAAATACTGTTAACATACGATCTGTTCCTGATATTCGGAAAATCTACAGTAGCCATGTTGATGCACACTAACTTCATTATTAACTCATTTAGCTGGTCATATCCTCCATCTAGTATTCAAGTTGATAAGTAGACATTTAATGAATTGTTAGAAGTAGCACCAAAGCTATAAAATAGTATTTAATGTAAAAGATTTAATCGCTATTCAAAATTTTCAATAGCTGGTATTATCAGTATTGTCATCACGGAAAGGAAAGAGAAACTATGACAATAGAAATAATTATCACATTCATAAGACAAAAGGATCGTCAACAATCAACAAAGGTAACTAAAGGATATCATGCTTAGAAGCAAATCCTATCTATCACAGCTACAAAATATGAATGATGTTCGATAAAGTTTATGCACTACAAAAAAGATCATGCAGGATTTATTATTAGTATCAACAATATCTTACTGTGGTGCATATACTTACTACTCAACTACTAAAATGTGCATCTAGAGCTTAATACAATTCAACCCTTTATTCATAGTCGATGAATAGAAATTGAGGAGATTACCTATCAAATTGTTATTAAGCACAAAAAATAATCTCTTTAGATATCCCTAGATTTCAAATATTGCATATTATTATTGAATGCTAAAAGTGTTTAAATAGCTTTATATGTGAAAACGATGAAATTTTAGGGGGGATAGTGAAATAACCGGTGGCTGTGGCAGAAGACCCAGAGGAGGGAGGATTTATTGTCAAGTCAAATACGAACAAAAACCTAACTTATAACGTCTATTTTAGTATTAGAAAGCAACGATATCTTTGTACGTGTAAATGGTTTGCAATTAAGCAAACAGAGTGTTCACATATTAGAAAAGTAAAAGAAGGAATTACTCAGTAATATCCATCCTTAAGTTACACAATTTGCTTTATTCTTACACAAAATGCCTTTCCATCATGATATAATTCTGATATCGCTTTAAACTCACTCCCTTTCTTGAGAAGATATCTTGGTCCCTCGTAATCATAATGGTTTAATCTAGCATGCCATTTTCCATCTATCATAACCAATGTAATTCCAGAGAGTATATTTTCAATGTATATGTCATGCACTTCCCCAGGTATACGATTCAGATTATTAGATAGCGTTATTGTTACATCATCTAACCATTTTATTCTCTTCAGTTTCTCAAGTTTCTTCAAAGCTTCAACTAGTATATTATTATCAAAACCCAATGTATCTCTAATGATATCGACATCCTCTCCAGACCGCCTTTTTTTTACTAGTAATGAATGAATCTTTCTTGCAGCATTATTAACATCCCTTACAAACTGTATTGTATAGTCTCCGTCTAATGATGATACCCATTTGGATACTCCTTTAGTAAGTGTGGAAGAAGTACCTTGTATTTCGCTTCCCATCTTTAGTTGCAATTTTGCTCTATTAGCTTCCATAGAATATATCTCTTCATTTGTCATAATATCCAGAACCGGAGTGGAAGGAGCCGTTCTATTTACGGATTTAAGGGCAGATTCAATAGTACTCAATGTTTGGTTCATCTTTTCTATTCGTCTCTTGCTTGCATTAAGATGACGTTCGTCTATAGTGTCTTTAGCTGCAAGAATAATTACTGAGCCAGAGGATCGCCTTCCAGTTCTTCCTTTTCTCTGAATATATCTAATTTCACTAGGTATGGGTTCGAAAAATATAACAAGATCTACTTCAGGAATATCAAGACCTTCTTCAGCTATTGAAGTTGCTACTAGCACGGAGAACTCACCTCTCCTATAGGCTTCTAACATTTCAGCTTGTTCTTCCTGTTTCATTCCTATATCACCTTCTTTTTTTGCTTGACCAACAAATCGTTTTGCCTTTATATTATTATTATTTAGAATATCAACTATATGCCTAGCAGTATCCCGATATTGAGTAAAAACAATAGCCCTTGTCACATCACTATTCTTAGTATGAATAGTAGCAGTAGTAGTATTGATATTGGAACCACCACAATTGAAACTCTTAGCCTTATAATTTTTGATGTTGTTGTCACTATTATTACTATTATCATCTTGGACAAAAGGTTGTTGTACAGGTTGCTCAGACACTTTTTCTCTTAGAATTTCTATTAGACAATTCACTTTTGGGTGCTCTATTTTTAAGGTGTTAAGGAGTGTCCTGATTTCCTTAATTCTTGGATCGTTTATCAATGATTTTTGACTCTTACTACTTCCACCCCCTGCAATACCACTGCTAAATGTACTAGTATCTTTTTCAATTCTATCTAGAAAGGCCTTTAATGAAGCAGATCCTTGACTTTCTATTAGCTCCACACAATATAATAGAGTAAGGGCTAACGATTGTTGCATTAAGGCAAAATAAAGTGAAGCCCTCGTCTCCTCTTGAGACAATTCTAAATTATATCGAATTTCGGCACCAACATCAATCAGATCTCGTTTAAATATCCATCGAATACCTCCCTTCTTTCTAAGCATTCCATGTTGAAAGAGCCATCTCAGCTTATCATCAAGCATATTTTTGAGAATCGAACGTATGTAATTATATTCTGAACCCAAACTTACCCATTGCCAGTTAACGTCTATAGAATTGATGTATGGTTTTACATCAATATCCTCTTCTATTCTATATTCTATATGTTCAATGAATAGATTTTTACATACATCATGTATTCTTTTTGCATCAGAACCGGGGCTAGCAGTCATAGCCAAGATCACTGGGTGTTCAGACTGACTGAAATACTGGTTGACTATTGCAGTATATGCGTAATCTTTAACAGCTCTGTGTGCCTCATCAATGATTAATAAACTAAAGTCACTCAAACTCAATCTATTATTCTGTAAATCATTTCTTACTACTTCTGGAGTGGCGAATACAAGTCTAATATCTTTGTTATTCCATATCGCTGTTCTCGGCAATGGAGGAGTTTTACCTGTAATTTCCGCTATTTTATCTTGTGATAGTTTTAACACTGAAAAGAAAGATTTCATATGCTGCAGCACAAGTGGTCTAGTAGGAGCTACTACCATAACTCTTTTACGTCTATAACTATAGAGTGCATGCGCAGTTAACATTATTGCTATGATCGTCTTGCCAAGCGCAGTAGGAAGAACTACAAGTGTATTCTTGCCATAAGCAGACTCAACAATATTCTTTTGGTACGCTCTAGACTCAATAGATTCCTCATAAATAAGTGGGTGAACAATGTAACGAGAATCTGGATTTTGGTTATGATTAATCATATTAGCAAGTTCTTTCCTTATGACGAATGTCTAGTTATACATCACTTTACTTATAATTCATGCTGCAAAGTCTCCCGCTGCAGTTGGCGGCTTGCATTATTTTTTCGACCTTTTTCTCTGTCAGCGTTACGATAATTGTTATTACTACTTTTACTCTCATAGGATAGGATCAATTACACATTCGTTTTTGGGATATATTGTATATTATCATTCCCTCAAAAGTATGGGAAGAAAAAGGTTGGTATGTTGGCAGGCTCTTCATTCGTCATTCCCTCTTGGGTTTATTTCAACATAACCACTATTTCTGCGTAAATTATTTAATATAAGCCAAGGTCTTTTTAATCTCCCTTCTATCCACGTCAATCTTGTCACTTTGTTGGCCATACTACTTACGATTTAGTAGATAGTTGAACTTCGAACTTTCATAATATCTAAGCTCTCCCGATATTGACCGAGCAAATTTACTTTTCACCAAGGCGTGACGATTCCTAACAAAGCAGAGGAGAGGATGATTCAGGTTATCTTATTTTCGAGTCAAATGGTGTTTGAATCAACTGGTAGATATACTAGATAATCCTTTATTGTCCCTTTCTCATATTTGGTATCTACCGTTATTCATTATGACCTATATAGTATTATACCCTTTCCACTTATTCTCCAATTTGTGTCAAATAATACGTCGTCTTAATGAGCACGATATTCTCATTCTTCGACCGAATATCTTTGTTAGTCTAGTGAGAATAAGTTTGTCTAAAGTTAGGTGTTATAAACTATCTTTAATTGTCGAAAGGTTATATATCAACTATATAAATTAAGATTGAAATGAGGGTGATGCGTCAAGTAGATTCAGAACAAAAAATGTCACGTGGTGTGTACTTTGACTATTCTGCTGGCCGCACAATCGATTAGAGGTAATTCAAACTTGATAAAAGTCAGGCGGATCTACCTGGATACGATAATAAATTTTGTAATTAATAAATAGTTGTCTGAACAACTATTAAAAAGGCAATAGTAAATCCTATGTCTTCTCATTTATCCTTTAATCCATTTCAGACATCGCCTCTATTTCGCAATAGAAAAGAGGCGGCCGAGCAGCTTGCTACGGAAATTGAACAATGGCTAACACAGGAACAAGCAAGAACAGGAGAGCAAATATGCAATGAGTCCATTGTCGTGTTGGCAATTCCAAGAGGAGGCGTGGTAATTGGTGACGTTATAGCTAATAGGTTGCACGCTAACCTCGACATTATTGTTTCGAGAAAAACAGGAGCCCCAGAGAATCCAGAATTAGCCATTGGTGCTGTTATGCCTGATGGTAGCTTTTTTCCAAATGAACGTATTATTTCTACCTTGGAGGTAGAAGAGGATTATATACAGCGACAAATTGAGACTCAGAGAAAAGAAATAGTCCGTAGATTACTGGAGTACCGAGGTAGCGCAGAGTATGGTAATAAGCTTGAAGATAAGACAGTAATCTTGGTAGACGATGGTATTGCAACTGGGGCAACCATATTATCGGCAGCAAAGTGGTTAAATAAGCAGCATAAATGCAAAAAAATAGTCACAGCCGTACCCATTGCACCTCCCCCTCCATCTAGATCCTTCTACTTACATTCATCAGCTTCAGCAAGTGAAAAAAATGACGATTACGTTATTGAAATCCTAGAGAGAATCTGTGATAAAGTAATTGTTCTTTACTTTCCACAGTCTTTTACGTCTATAGGGCAGTTCTATGCAGAATTTTCGCAAGTGACCGATGAAGAGGTTAAAGTAATAATGAGAAAATATGGGTACAGGGTATAATCTAGATTATAGAATAAATATTAACTCATTAATAGACATCTTTAATATGCAACTGGCTCTTCCTTTTGTAGATATCTATCTACACTCACTTTGAAGGAGTCAGCCTTTAGACTATTTTGCTTGAACTCTTTTACTACAGTTTAGAAATCTAATTATTATTTAAGGTGAACCGAATAGATATTTTGAAAGTAACACGAATGCTACTTTCATCATTTAACACTAGATTAGATTGGTCAATAGAGGTAGTATTATCGTAACAACAGTTTAGTATTAGACTAGGATAGCAAGTTCTGGATCGAGGTAATTTAGCATTCGATGCTACTAGTTATTTGATTAAGAGATATTCTCAAATACATCAATTTTTAAATATTGCCTACTATAGACGAGAAAAAATCATATTCCAACACAACTATATATATTAGAAATTGATTATGATGATAGTCGGGATACAAATGACGGGAAACAACTCTACAGATTACCAATTTGATGACTATAGTTTAACAGTTTCGAATTTGGAGACTAATGAGGAACATGCAGAGAACTATGACATCCCGTCTGAACACAATTTTGACACATATTTCAAACAAGAAGATTTCAAAATATCTATAAGAAAGACTTGACACTGAAGAGTCTTCATAAGAAATGGTGCCTAATAGATTAGATATTGATTGATTATGGAACACCGAAGTATAGCTATGATATAGTTTAACGAGCTAATCATCTTATATGAGACGTGCAACTCATGAACTTAGGAAATCGAGTAAGCAACATCTTAGTCCTCTTTTAGAAAGAATTGATGATGAAATACGATATGTGCTATTAGCATCCCATGGCACCTCCGAATTTTATACGGTACGGTCCGAATTCAGTAAGAGACTAATTGAAGAGAAAGGTTTTTCCTTTATTGCGGTAGAAGGTGACTGGCCTGATTGTTATAAATTGAATAGGTATGTAAAGAAAATGCCTAACTCTGGAACCAGTGCTTATGATATTTTATACACTTTTAGGAGATGGCCTACTTGGATGTGGCAAATAAGGAGATAGTGAGTCTTATTGAATGGCTCAAAACATACAATTCTAATATCGATGAACAATCGCAGCAAAAGCAACACAAACAGCAGCAACAAGAAGAAGGAAACGGTGCTGTAAAGAAAAGAAGCAAGATTGGATTCTACGGATTGGACCTCTACAGCCTATGGGAATCGACGGAAGCAGTAATAGAATATTTGAAGAAAGTTGACCCCGATGCTGTAAGAGCAGCATATGATGCTTACAATTGCTTTGAACCCTATGGTAAAAGTGTTGAAAATTATGCGAGAGCACTGCTTTCGTACCTGAATCATGTGAAGATGAAGGCTCATTATGTCATAATTTTTTAGGCTCCGATGACTTGATAAGAATATGATCAAGTTTGAAAATGAAGATACATTCGGAAAATTCCTGAGATCAGGTAAAGAACATGATTTTCATAAGAAATATGAAGAAGCTATTACAATGATCAGATCACAGTTTGGTAGAAAATATACAATGCTTATTGACGGCAGGCCAGCCAGAACAACAAAATGGCTTGCACATACATCACCTATTGATACACGACTAGTACTAGGATATTTTCCAAAAGGGGATTCGAGCCATGTGCAAAGAGCTATAGGAGCAGCGAAGAAGGCATTTGAGAATTGGAGACAAACGAAATACCAAGATCGCGTGAGAATCTTGAGGAATGCTGCAGACAATATGATAGAAAGAAAATTTGAGCTATCAGCTTGGATCACATTTGAGAATGGAAAGAACAGATATGAGGCCTTAGCCGATGTCGACGAAGCTATAGATTTCATCAGATATTATTCATTGCAGATGGAACATAATGATGGTTTCATAGTTGAAACAAATAGCGCTTATGTAGACGAGAGAAGTAAGAGTGTGATGAAACCATACGGAGTATGGGGCATAATTTCACCATTTAATTTTCCTGCTGCCCTTACAGTTGGAATGTGTACAGGAGCTTTGATAACAGGAAATACTGTTGTGTTAAAACCTGCCAGTGATACCCCAATTATCGGTTATATATTCACCGAGATCTTGAAGCAAACTGGATTGCCTGACGGTGCCCTAAACTTCGTAACCGGTAATGGCGAAATAGTTGGGAAGGCCATCGTTGAAAGTGAAGATGTTGCCGGAATAGCCTTTACCGGATCTAAGGAGGTAGGAGATATTATCATTGGTGGATCCAGGAAAGCGAAGTCACGTGTTATAACGGCGGAATTGGGAGGAAAAAATCCTGTGGTAGTGACCGAGAGTGCAAATATAAATGAAGCGGTAGAAGGGGTATTAAAAGGAGCTTTTAGCTATTCCGGACAGAAATGCAGTGCAACTTCACGAGTATATGTTCACAAGACAATCAAGAACAACTTTACTAAAATATTAGTTCAAAAAACAGAATCTCTCTCTACAGGCGATCCGGTGAATCCCGAAACGATGATCGGACCACTCATCAACTCTAATGCTTATGAAAAGTACAAGAAATTCTCTAAGCTCGCATTTAATGATGGCAATGTATTGATAGGAGGAAAAGTCAAAAATGATGGAGAATCTAGGCATGGCTATTATGTTGAACCAACAATCGTTGATGGTTTATCGAAGGATAGTCGGCTGTTAAGGGAAGAACTGTTTGTACCAATACTATGTATAATCGAATACGAAAGTTTTGGTAAGGCACTGGATCAATGTAATGAGATCCAGTATGGATTGACTGCCGGAATTTACAGTAGTAATAAGAAAGAAATAGAAACCTTCCTTGATAATATTGAGGCAGGTGTTGTATACGCTAATAGATCTCGCGGTGCAACCACAGGTGCTATGGTTGGTTGTCAATCATTTGGTGGCTGGAAGGCTTCAGGTACAAGTGGAAAAGGAACAGGAGGACCATACTACCTGACTCAATTTTTGAGAGAGCAGAGTCAGACTACTACTATAAAGCGTAGGAAAGCCAAATATCTGTAAATAACCAGATTTTTTGAATGCTTATAATGTTTATCTGATCTGGCGGAATGGCAGAGTGGTGATATATTATGATATACTTTTCGAAGTAAAGTAATAATGGACTATTACTGCTCTCTGTTATAAGAGATATGCCTACTTTAAATGAGCAAGCAAGTTGCTCTACTAACTAACCTTCTAATTAGTTAGGGAGCGATGTAGTATATAGCATTTCATTGCTGCTGTCTTGTCTACGCCTAAGGAGGATTGAAGAGGAGGAGATGAAATGTCTTTCATGTTTCTTCTTGTTGTCATATCTGATTCTTAGTTAGACTGAGCTCAGCTGATCAGAAGCAGGTTATCGCAAAGCCCAAGAAACGATTTGCAGCCATTAGTAAAAGATGCAAACAGTTTCCACTACTCAGATAGCACTGAAATAGGATTTCCTATGATTTATTGTCTCACTATTACTCAAGTATTAATAATTTGGTTGATTCGTACTGTAATCATTGCATCCTCAACTTATTTTGAAATCAGGCGTTCGATCTCCTTTATCAATTCTTCATTCCCAACAGGTTTACGAATGAATAACTCTTTGTCTAATCCATTATACTCTTTCGTTCTAAACTTCTTACAGTAAAGTTCACTGGCTGTGAGAAAACAGGTTTTAACATTGGGATCTATCTCTTTCATTCTTCTGTGTAATTCAAAGCCATCCATAGCTGGCATTTTAATATCTAGAATAACCAAGTCATAATAATTTGGTTTAAAGTTTGACAATGCTTGTTCGGGGTCTTGATATGTTTCAACCTCAAATCCATAATATTCTAAAGACATCCTATAAAACAAAATTAGGTCAGATTCGTCATCCACCACCATGATTCGTTTTCCTCTTGTTCTGTTATTCATTAATTTGTCACGCCGCCTTTGTTCGATCTGATCGTCTTGGTAACGTTCTAGTTTTGGTTACCACGACCCCCCCAGAATGCCTCTTTAAGTGATAATCTTGCCCATACCAATAATTCCATAAACTACGTACCACTATCAAATATAAGATTAATGTAGATTCACTTGCAATCACTTGCAATCACTTGCAATTAGTAAAAGGCATCAAAACATTCCAGTCGATCAATTTTGAATTATTGTTTAAATTTTGTCTATTAGCAATTCTTTTGTCCTTTGTCTTATAATACTATTTCAAGTTCCATTTGCTCCCCTTCTGAATGATATAAATGGACCGCGAAGATAATAAAAGTGCGAAGTTCGGGAGAGTTCCTCTTCATTATAAGTCATATTCTTTATTTTATTCAACTATAAATGCATATATTTATTAGCATCAGCATAAACACTTTGATCCTTTCTTATAGTATCTGGATTAGTACCTAATTTCTTTGCAAGCTCTAATGCCAATTGCTGACCCCAGACAAGTTGAGCTAACCAGTTAAACTCATAAGATGGTGAAGGGAACGATTGTTGTTGCATCTCGTCATTAATCTCTATCAATTCTGCACCTACTGTGTTTGCATATTTTATTAAAGTATCCTGTCTATTTTGTGATTTAGAAGTAAATGCTATTATGGTTGATTCTTTGTCAAGGGTAACTCTTGGACCATGAAGAAACTGTTCTAATCCATAACTTCTAACTGGTATGTAAGAAGTTTCAGAAATTTTAAGGGCAATTTCATGAGCTATAGGTTCTCTGATTAAATCTCCCGCTAAGATCAGCTTCTCAGGAAATTTCGGCAGCCTCTGAATATTAAAAGGAAGTCTAAATAATTGTAGCCAGATTTTAAATCTTTCAGTTAACCCATCTGAATACATATCAATCCATTGTAGGATCCGAACTATAGCAGAGGTAAGAGATATCGTGAAAGCACCACAGGTTTCTTGAGGACAAGTTTCCACCGTTATTTCTGTGTAAGGAGAAATAGGGCTTTGCAAGCCTGTGATGAGAACAGTAGTAGCACCATAATGTTCTTTCGCTATCTCTAAAGCTCTTATACTATAAGTCTTGGTACCTCGGTGTGAGAAGACAACTACTATGTCATCTGGAGATACGAAGTACCTTGAATTGACAAAGTCATAGCTTTGTACTGCAATAGCATCAGTTTGTACATACTCTCTCCATAGAAACTCAGCGATTTTAGCTGCCCAGAAGCTGCTACCTATTCCTACAAAATAGATTCTTTTAAAGTCAAGGGTAGATAATTTAGAAGGAAGTGAAGTATCTAGAATCCTTCTCCATTCAAGAGGTTGATTGATGATATTAGCTTCATAAAGAAAAACCATGGAGAATGTTGCTATTATATTATCTTGCCAGTACTAAAAAAGCCTAACATTGTAACAACGCCTAATGGCCAGGAGTTTTGATAACGGAAGCTCTAGACCAACCTTCACCAGCCATGCATAGTGCATCTATCAACTCATTTATCAAGTATCTAGTACATCACGCAGCTACTCGTTTTGTTCTATCATACTTTTCGTAATGAACAAGTTTAATTTCGAGTAGATTTGTCTTAACATTTAATGCTGAAATAAATACATATATGTGTACTGTGATTTATATATATTACTATATTTTTTAAGCCCTAAATATTAGCCCTTTTTATTTATTCTAATGTCAAATAAGAATCTATATGTACTATCGTTAGGAATATTGGCAGTGATGATTATGAGTATTGGTACAACTACAACATGGATACAAACTGTGTTCGCAGATACATGTAGCGGAGCAAGTGTATGTACTGCAACTGGTGGTGATGGTGGTCCAGGTGGGGAAGGAGGTCGAGGCGGAGATACCGGTGACGCTTTTGGCGGTGAAATTGGTCCTTCAGGGGATTGCAATGCAGTAATAACGGACTCAAGTGGGATAGAAGGGGAACCAACATTCGATCAATCAGGTAAGAACATTGGGCGTGACTGTACAGGTAGCACAGGTAGTAATGAGCATCGCACTGGAAATGGTGATCATAGTGGCAACGGCGGTAGAGGCGGAGATGGTGGCGATGGAGGTGATGCCATCATTGGTAGTACCCGTCACGGGGATGGAAGTGATAAATGCTTAGGACATTTCTGTCAAGACAGAAATCAGCGAGGATAATCAAAATATAGGATTTCAAGAATCTTCATTTTTCTTTTTTCTTTATTTTGGATAAACTGGGTTAACATCCTATCATTCAAACAAAGGCGTACTTTGATCGGGATTATAATAATGGTCTGATAACTCCCTTCCCTCTTGGCTTCTTAATATCCTATTTCTGTTTATATGATCATCAAATTGCTACTAATTCTATTGATATTTCATTGCTTACAAAACTAAGATTAAATTAAATTAATTTAAATAAATTATCATTATCCAATCAATTACTGAACAGATATGAACTGGAGATTACTACTACCAACTAATACGAGTATTGTGGTGTTATCAGTTATTACTTTATGCTTGATACAAATTCCTTTATCAGACTCAGGAAAGGCCGCTGCATTCCCTGAGCAGAATTGTATCAGCAATGGTGGTGATGGGGGTAGCGCAGGTAATGGAGGAACTGCAGGTAATGATGGAAGTGATGAAGTAAATAGCGATCAATTCAAGGATATTGATACGCCATCTGGCTCTGCAGATGCCTTGACTAAAAGAACAGATTATAGAGATATCCAAAATAGCAGGTCTGCTATTAATGCCAGTGAAAGCGCTGAGAGCGAGCTTATGAAGAATGATTTGCCTGAAGGGGTCGGAGGTAATGGTGGTAAGGGGGGTAATGGGGGTAATGGTGGTAGAGCTGTTGTGATGTGTATTCTAATAGCACCTGTTATCAACATTGATTCGAATATTCCGTTTGAACCAAATGCAATTTTGGAGCGTCCGAATCTATCTTATGCTCCTTATTTGCGAATGGAATAATTTGAATGCATAGATTCTATTAGCAAATGACCCCGGTGCCTTCTCCATGGCCGGTAAACTTCTCAAATTATATAGTAAGAAATGAAAATGATCTAATAATACTACTTGAGGAACTTAGAGATAGATCAGCAACTCTAATGGAGTAGAACAAAACATGAGTTAACGCATTTCAGAACAGTCTTCGTCAGACCAAGAGCGTCTAAAAGGTATGATCTTGTTGGTTTCTTCATCCCACCACTTAATCGTACTATTGCATATGCGGCATTGCAACTCTATTTTCGAACCTATTATCACAAATTCTACTGAGTGAGGCATATGGAAAATTCATAATCATTTCGAATTTAGCCATCAAGACTTTATCTCGAAGACCTCCTTAACTTTGATATTTCTAAAGGATACTTTCGATTTATCGTCATGATTCTGCAGCCCTATATAGCCTTCAAGTAATCTTATAATTATGTGTATATTATTCCATCACTATAAGGAACTAAGCAAAATCGAAGAACCGATATCACGACATTAAAGTCCATAGATATTGTTTCTATTGTCCAATGATTTTAATTTCTTTAGCACAGAATGGACAATATCTAATCACACTATCAAAAAGACCTGTACTAGCCTAGTTCATCATTATTTCAGCGTGGGTTGAATCAGCTGACATTATTTGTCCTCGAATTTCTCCGTCTGGATAATCCGTTGAATGTATATTGACATAGGTTGTATTACTCTGCATATTCATTGTGAGATCAGATAGTTGTTTACCAAGTAATGGTCCTTCTAGCATGTTAGCTGTGTGATTCCCTTGAGCTAGTGTACCATTCACGTTCTCTATCGGAACATCTACGTCAAATAATGTAGCTACTATTGGTCCATTTTCTCCAAGGATCCCACTATGAATATGAGCAGCAGTTACGTTATCAATGTCTGTAACATTAATCATGTACCAGATACTATCCTGCGTATTCTTGAGCATAACTATGCCTGATGCATTTGTACTTGTAGGTGGTACTTCAAATTCTCCTTCAAGGCCAGCCCAAAACTTTTTCTCTTCGACCGATGAATAAGTTGGCGTGCTAACTGATGAAAGAATGGCAAAAGTCATGGTAACAAAAGACAATACAATAGTTATCGGAGCTCTGCCACGTAATTTGACGTTCATAACAGATGATGCTATAGTTTATTCAGATATCGAATATAAGAATTATCAGATATGATGTAGATATGGAAAAAACCTTAAATCAAACCAAACTTATCAAGGATAACCGATATCGAAAGATTGACTTCTAGAATCTCTTCAAAATCATTCTTCCTGGGAGGTCTTGTGGCAGGTGCTATTGCCGTTACAATATCTATACTTCTTAGATTATTCGCTGGAGGCTTGTTTATTCCTGAGATTGCTTCATTAACTTTATTCTCACTTACACCTGGCGAAGTTGAATCTCAAGCCGTACAGACTTTAGGACCTCTAGCAAAATATTCATCCTTCATTGGTGCTACCGTTGTTAACATAATTGTTTATGGTCTTATTGGTATATTTGTTGGAAGATTATATGATAGACTTCCATGGAAAAATTACTTGGGAAGAGCTATAGAATCCTCAATCATAGCTTATGTCATTTTATTGGCTATCGCATCAGTTCTACTTGTCTTAACCGAGGCATCTGCAGGACCTGTTTCCGTAACTGACCTAGTTTTGTATCTTGCTCCGCCTAATATTGCGTTCGGATTTATCCTGCCAGGGCTTTATCAAAGAGTACCACGTCGTCATCTGCCTTCAATTTCAAATCCTATCCGCAAGAAAAAACAAGCACATGTCGATGCAACTAGTGATATTAAACCAAAACCAACGACAACAACAACAGAGGATACAAGGATAAAGGTAGATCGAAGAATGTTCCTGCGATCAGCTGTTGCAACGGCAATTGCCATACCAATTCTCTATTATGGAACAAATCGATTACTATTTCCAACTCAACAACAAGCTGTCCAACCTGTTGCACCTCTATTGCCACCCTCACAATCAAGATCTGTACCAGCAGGCTTTGAAAATCCTGTTTTCTCACCACTTCTTCAATATGAGATCACTCCAACTGACCTATTCTATCGAATAGACATTAGCCCCATAATTCCATCTATTAATGTAGGAACTTGGAGGTTAAGTATAAAAGGACTAGTCGATAATCCAATGGAAATAACATATGAAGAATTAAAGGCTATGCCGTCGGTGGAACAATTCTCCACCCTAAGCTGTGTCAGCAATAAAGTAGGAGGAGATTTAATCAGCAATGCGATATGGAAAGGGGTACCACTGAAGAATATTCTAGAGCAGGCACAGATAAGACCTGAAGCGGAGTACGTCGTCTTTAGATGCTTCGATGGCTATGATGTAGGAATTCCACTAGAAAAAGCCCTTGAGAACGGTACAATTCTCGCATATGAGATGAATAGGGCTACGCTCAATCCTGCACATGGATATCCCCTCAGAGCCATAGTTCCTAACATATACGGAATGATGAACGCTAAATGGATAACAGAGATCGAGGTTGTTGACTATGTCTATGAAGGTTTCTGGCAGCGCAAAGGTTGGAGTAATATTGCAAGAGTCAATACTCTTTCAACAATAGTCATTCCTGGTAATGCAGCACTAAGGACAAGGTTTAGAGGTTTTAGCCCTGCTAGTTCCAATCTTGTTGGTTCGAGTAATAATAGTACATCGTCATCGTCATCATCATCTATTCCTGGCAGAAGAGCAACTCTAGGAGGTATAGCCTTCGCAGGAACAAGAGGCATATCTAAAGTTCAAGTAAGTATTGACAGCGGAGCTACATGGAATGATGCAACCCTTAAAGAACCTCTATCGCCATATTCATGGGTAATGTGGGCGTCAGAATTAAATCTACCAGGTCAGCAAGAAGATGAGTATCGTGTATCTGTAAGGGTAATAGATAAAGCCGGAAATGTCCAGACGTCTGAGATCAGACAACCTTTTCCAGATGGTTCAACAGGTTATCATATGATCAATGTACAAGCTTAGATTAATAGGCTCAGATTAGAATGGTAGGCGGTGGAAACGGAAGATACCATCAACAATAAATGCAATACCATTTCCGTGATTTCTTTACCCTTTACTAATCTAGAGAAAGATATAGATAAAGATTATGAAAACATGATTTATTAAAGGATATTTGAAATATCAACACCTATTCCGCTCGGTTGAATACTACCCTATACTGATCCGCTTATCCGAATATTTTCTTACGTTCATCTATCTCGTTCTGAAGAAGGTTACTCTGATATTGTATACTCCTCTGTAAATAATGATTACTCCGAAGATCATCATCATTATATAGAGTAATGCCATTGATTTCGGATGTATATTTTCTTGATGTAAAATTTCTAGATGGATCATTAACATCAATCAAATTACAATGAATCAAATGATATCTTAATTTGGCAGGTTTGTAAAATATTCTTTCTATGTATCTTTCTCTAATGAAATCTGGCTTTTCAAAATGCTTTTCAAATATTTTGATGCCATAGACATCTGGTGTATCTTTCGATTTACCATTGACATGAGCACCAGTTTTATATTCTTTAATCTTGGCAAGATTTTTAGAAAACTCATTTATGTCTATAACCGCATACTCATCTGAATCAATAACTAGAAGAAAATCTACCTCTTTACTACCGGCAATTTCAAGGTACTTATTTCGCTTATCTATTTCTGTAAGGTTAGGATAGCAATAATAGACTGCGTTAGAAAATGATTCTACAACCTTTCTTGAACTATCAATACTTAGATCATGATCGTCATCAAAATACTTGAATTTCCCATCTATTGCGATTATGAGTTCTACGTAAGATTGAATGGAATTCAGGCATCTCTGCAGCCCTTTCTCATCATCAAAGAATAAAATTCCAGCAGCAATTGTCATTGTTTTATTATTAATCAAACAGATTAGAGAATTAGTATACTGACAAATATACTATTTCATCAATGTGTATATTTATCTATTAGCCATTAATCTTCCTGAATAACAATGCCGAACATTCTAGTTGCTGAAGAAGTTTCCTACGTAACATGCTTTGTATTTATTTGCTCTTTCACGACTCCATTTCCAATATTACTAAATTATCCTTAGCAGTTAATATATAGTATTAAACATGTTATACTGGATAGAAATATGAAATTCAACATATTTGAGAGAAAAAAATTCAAATGTAATAAATGTGGAGAAAAATTCAAGAACGAAGCAGAATTAAATAGACACGAACAAATAGCACACAAAAAATGATAGCATTGGACAAACCAAGCCAATGATTCATTTAGTACATGCCGTATCTTCAAGGAAATAAATAATAAATAAACTTATACTGCCTTTTCCAATTCAGAATATAATTCCAAGAATTTACTTCCTTTAGAAGTTATATTGTAGGTTCGTGTATGAGGGTCATAGCACATTGCATTGTGTTTGTTTTAAAAGGTACTTTAGCTTGAGAAGAATCAAGCACTAAAATATCCTTAGAATAAGGCAAAAAATGAGTATTGATGAAGTTGCAAACATAGATATTGTG